>Ga0307511_10000702_pt1 | contig 35747 bp, 32 predicted proteins | sample 13_EM_MG_FD_200266 | JGI IMG/M metagenome (GOLD analysis project Ga0307511, IMG submission 200266) | Populus trichocarpa ectomycorrhiza microbial communities from riparian zone in the Pacific Northwest, United States - 13_EM | ecosystem: Host-associated > Plants > Roots > Unclassified | place... | reverse complement strand
GCTTCAAGACCAACGACCCCGCCGCAAGCGATATCATCGAGGCCGACCGGCTCTCGAATCAAATCACAAATTGGATCTAATATATTGAATTCAAACGAAAAATTGGTGCCCGGCACTACCAACTGTAGTTCCTACGCTCGTGGGATTTCAGTTGCCGGTCGCCCACTGTGACCCCTGAATTCCTATGCTCGTAGGAATTTGATGGACAGAGGGCGATAATTCTATAGAATTCCTACGATCGTAGGAATTACAGATGCGTATCATCATTCGCTCCCCTGCTGATGTGGGCCAAGTCGTCCGCACCGTGCGGCGCCACGGCAAGGTGCGGCTCGACGATCTCGCCGCGACTGCGGGCGTGAGCAAGCAATTCACCTCCGACGTGGAGCACGGCAAGCCGACAGTGCAACTTGGCCTTGTGCTCAAGCTGCTCTCCGAGCTGGGTGTGTCCTTTGAGTTGGACATTCCTGAGGAAGCAGCACGTGCGCTCGCCGCGCTGCGGTCGGAGGGCGGCGTACGGGAGGGCGCTCGGGCCGGAAGTGGGCCCGCCGATGCAACCGGCCGCGGCCAACTACCCGGCCCAAAGAAGCGCGACTGATCTTGAATGCGCAAGCTCATCGCCTATCTGAACGGTCGACATGTTGGCACGCTCAGCGAGGGTAGCGATCTATGGAGCTTTGAATACGACCCGCAGTGGGCGAGCGCACCCGATAGCTTCGACCTGTCGCCGGCCCTCACACGCTCGCAACTCGCACACCAGGACGGCGGCAGCGAGCGTCCCGTCCAATGGTATTTCGACAATCTGCTGCCCGAAGAGCAAATGCGCGAAGCCGTCAGCAAGGAGGCCAAGATCAACGGTGATGACGCATTCGCACTACTTGAGTACCTCGGGGCGGAGTCTGCCGGCTCACTTGTGCTGCTGCCACCGGACAAGGACGTAAACGAGCAGGGTAACTTGCGACCCCTTTCCGACGCTGATCTATCCCAGCGCATTCGCAACCTTCCCCGAGCAACGTTGAGCAGCGGCGCGCCGAAGCGTATGTCGCTCGCAGGCGCCCAAAACAAACTGCTTGTCGTCCTCCGAGATGGCGCGCTGTTTGAGCCGATGGGCAGCGAGCCGTCGACGCACATCCTGAAGCCCAATCACGTCAGCGACGACTATCCCGCCTCAGTGATCAACGAATACTTCGTCATGAGCCTGGCGCACAAGCTCGGATTGCTGGTTCCGCCCGTGTTTCGCCGCTATACACCTGAGCCGGTCTACATCGTCGAGCGCTTCGATCGAACCGTGGATGCTAAGGGCCACAGGCATCGTCGCCACATCATCGATGCCTGTCAGTCGGTCAGGGCAGCAAAGATCTCGTCGGCGAGCTCATCGGGCGAGAAGACGTTCAGTGCGACGTCGTGCGGGACGTGTCGGACGGAGTTTCTAGCCGGCTCTGCACTGTCGGGTCTGAGCCGGCCCGATGCCGCGGTGGTGACATTCGTGTTCTGCAGCGCCGGGCAGACCACGGTCACTCCCACCTGTGACCCGAGAGAGTCCAGTTCACGATAGAGCGATTCTGATAGACCCACGATTGCGTGCGTTATCGCGACACAGAGCGCTTCGCCGAGAACGCCCAATAGCTCGGCGGAAGCGATGTTGACGATATGACCCGCATTGCGCTCCACCATTTCCGGCACGAAGACCTGCACGCCGTTGATAACGTTCCACAGATTTGTTTGCACGACCGTTTTCAACTTCTCCGGGGTGAGCTTCCTGTCCTGCTTGGGTTTTGTCACCCCGGGATTGCTGCAGACGAGCCAAGGGGGGCCGAGCTCGGCCTTGGCGCGTCGGGCCAGGGTCCGGACACTATCAGCATCGGACACGTCTGTTGTGACCGTGATGGCCTGAACATGCTTTGCCCTCACTTGCTCGACAGCAACAGCAAGCAGGCGCTCATCGGTATCGGCGAGCGCCACGTTCATCCCCGCATCCGCGGCTCGCAGGGCCAGCGTCCGCCCAATGGCACTCGCTCCTCCGGTTATCACCGCGACCTTGCCTTTCAAATCTCTGTTCGGTTTCAACAGGCCTCCTCGATTCATGGCATCCTCTGCCGGATGATTGCGCCGATGCGTGCGGTAGGGACGTCGTGTCAGTTATGTCGAACCGATTCTCGAACAAGCAACATCGGAATGGAATTTTATTTCTTAGGCTGTGCGTTGATATCACCGTCCGTCTTTTTCTGTGGTGATCGACATACTTCGTTATATCCCAATGGTTTCAAAATTCGCCGGAAAAGGATAAAAATGGCGCTGCGCCGGGCGCCCGAACGACAGCTCGGGTGGGCGGCGCGCCGCAAAATGGGGGATGCAACGGTGAACAGTGTGCCCGTGGCGGGACTACAGGGAGAAAACCGCCATACGCTTCTGATCGTGGATGACGACAGCGAGATCCGTTCGCTGCTGGCCGAGCAGCTCGAGGCCGTTGGCTACACGGTACATACCGCCGCGAATGGCGCCGAGATGTATTCGCTCCTGAACGGCACCGCGATCGATCTGATCATTCTGGACCTGAATCTCCCGGGACAGGACGGACTGACCCTCTGCCGCGAGACCCGCACCCGACGCAATGTGCCGATCATCATGCTGACCGCACGCAGTCAGCCCATTGACCGGGTCATCGGGCTCGAGGTCGGAGCCGACGATTACGTGACCAAGCCGTTCGAGCCGCGTGAGCTGGTGGCTCGGGTGCGCAGCGTTATGCGCCGAGCCTATCCGCACGTCGAGGCGCCGGAGGCGCATCCCGCGAAGCGCGCCCGTTTTCGTGGCTGGACCCTGGATTTCGAGACGCGGCGCCTGACCGATCCCAGAGGGCGGGTTGTCATGCTTTCGGGAGCGGAGTACAGCCTGCTGAAGTTCTTTGTCGAGCACGCCAACGAGGTGCTGACCCGGGAGCAGCTCCTCACCGTCGCCTCGAGCCCGGGCGCCGCTGACAGCTCGAGTCAACGAGCGGATCTGCAGATCAGCCGCCTGCGACACAAGCTCGGCGATGCTGCCCGCAGTGCCGATCTGATCATGACGGTGCGCAGCCAGGGCTACGTCCTCGCTGCCTCGGTTACATTCGAATGAACCTGCGACGCTACTTCGCCTCCATGACAGGCCGTCTGTTCGTCTTCCTGTTGATCGGTGTGTTCGGCTCGGCGAGTCTGGCCTTGGCTATCGCAGACGCACGCCGACAGGCCGATCTGCAGCGGATTCGCCTCGAGCGCCTCGCGGACCGCGTACAGGATTTCATCACCTTTGCGAACCGCGCCTCTGACAAGTTGCGAGTGAAGCTGATCTCGGGCGGCGTCCCGGGCCTGTACCCGGCGAGCGGCGAGGAGCAGATCGAGAGTGTGGATACGGAGCTCACGCAGAGGCTGACGACCCGACTCGGAGGTACTGTTCGCGCGGAGCGGGCCGCCACCTCGACGTGCTTCTCCAAACCCACGCTTCCTTCCGCCCACGACCAACTCTCCTGTTGGGCCGTGTCCGTGCAGCTCGCCGACGGCACCCCGCTGAGGCTGATCCTGATCAGCCCCAAAGTGAAGGACTGGAATCTGTCCGGCCTGGATCCTGTATTCCTGTCGATCATGGCACTCGGGGTCGGCATCCTGACATTCATCGCCGCACGCATGGCTGCCGCGCCTCTCGGCGACCTGTCGCGGGCCGCCAGAAGTCTCGGGAGCGATCTCGACTCCGTCCCATTACCGGAGCGCGGTCCGTATGAAGTGTGCGATGCGATCCGGGCGTTCAACACTATGCAGGCCAGATTGCGCGCGCACGTCGTCGAACGCACACAGATCCTGGCGTCGATCACCCATGACTTACAAACACCTCTGACGCGGCTGCGGTTGCGCCTCGAGAAAGTCGGAGACATCGCCCTGCGCAGCCGGCTCGTGGACGACCTGAGCGGAATGCAGCGGCTGATCCGCGAAGGTCTGGAGTTTGCCCGGGGCAGCCAGACTGACGAGCCGTTTGCGCCGATCGCGCTGGATTCGCTTCTGGAGAGTCTGGTGGAGGATGCCGCCGAGCTCGGGCAGACGGCGGTTCTGTCCAGCCGGTGCAGCTACGATGTCGAGGCTCGTCCCCGTGCTCTGCAGCGATGCCTGGCCAACCTGTTGGACAACGCGCTCAAATACGGCGGCTCCGCGGAAATTTCCGCAACGCTGGAGCGTAACGAGCTGTGGATCAGGATTCGTGATCATGGACCCGGAATTCCTCCCGACAAACTCGATGCCGTGTTTGAACCGTTCGTACGCCTCGAGCCGCTGGGCTTGCGCCTGACCGAGGGTGCCGGACTCGGACTGACGATCGCGAGGATGCTGGCACAGAAGAACGAAGCCGACCTGCTGCTGCGCAATCACACGGAGGGTGGCCTCGAGGCCTGCCTCACCCTGCGGCGCGGCCTGGCGCCGGCCAGAGCTTTCACCCCACACGAGGAAGTAAATGTCTGAATCATCGAAATGGCCACAAGCCGGGCGCGAACGGATGATCGTTCCGGCGCCCGTGGGTATCTGTGGGACCGGTATTGCAAACCCGGAAGAGGGGCTGCTGCGCAAGCTCGATGGGCAGCATGTGATGATGATGGGTGACAATCCGGCGCTTGCGCGTTTTCCGCCCAGGCCGACGCTGCTCGATTTCTTCAAGTTTCGCTTCCAGCAAGTTACCGCGAGGCACTTGTTGACCAGCGCCTCGCGCGCGCTGGATGCGGGGCAGAGCGAAAAGATTGTGCTGGCCTGTCTGCTGCACGACATCTCCAACGGCACCCTGATCAGGAGCGATCATGGATACTGGGGAGCGCAGATGATCGCACCCTACGTGGATGAGGAGATCGCCTGGGCCGTCCGCTATCACCAGGCGCTGCGCTACTATCCGGACGAGAGTGTGGGATATGCCTATCCGGAGAGCTACCGTCGGTTCTTCGGGGCGGACTACACGCCGCCGGACTACATCCGCCGGGACGCCGAGTATGCTAGGGCGCATCGGTGGTATATGACCTCGCGCCTGATTACTCTGTACGACATCTATTTCTTCGATGACTCTGCGCCGCCGGACACGGAGCGCTTCGAAGACATCATTGGCCGGCACTTTCGTCAGCCGGCCGAAGGGCTCGGCCTCGATGACTCTCCGACCGCGCACATGTGGCGCACGATGATATGGCCGAACAACTTCCTATGATCGCAGCAACCTCCGAACCGGGACTCGCGCTGGCCGGGATCAGCGCACTGTTGATCCAGTTCAGCAATGCGGTGGATCAGAAGAAGCCACGCGACATCGCGGAGCTGTTCAGCATCGAGGGGCTCTTTCGGGGCCCCGGCGATACGAGTATTCGCGGCCGTGCAGCAATACAGGCGTTCTATACCGCGAGGATGTCGGACGAGCGCCGTCGCACGCGTCACGTGTGGTCGAATCTCTTCGTCCGCCCTGTCAGCCCGCAGCGGGCGCACTTCGAAGTTGTGCTGACCAATTATGCTTTCGAACCGACGGTATCCGAAACCGCCTTGCAGATGCGCATCGGCAACGTTGTGGGCCACTGTGAAAGTGATGAATCGGGGACCTGGCGCTTCAGCGAGCATCTGTATGAGCGCATCTTCGCAACGAGCCTGCCGCTGGCCGGCGGCACCCCAAAGCCCCCAGGAGGGTGACAATGAGTCGACTGTCTCTCGAGAGTGCGGCGCACATCGTCGATGCGGCACTGGCGCACGCAGGAGTCTTGAAGCTGAAACCTCTGACCGTCGCGGTGTTGGATGCCGGCGGACATCTCGTCGCCTTCAAGCGGCAGGACGGATCGGGCATCCTGCGACCGCAGATCGCACAGGGGAAAGCGTGGGGAGCACTCGGCATGGGTGTCGGCGGACGCGCTCTGGCGGAACGCGCGCAGCAGGCGCCCGCGTTCTTTGTTGGATTGGCGAGCGCCTCGGGTGGCCGCGTCATCCCGGTTCCCGGAGGTGTTTTGATCAAAGGCAGCGACGGCGAGGTGGTGGGGGCGGTGGGCATCAGCGGTGATCATCCCGAACACGATGAAGCCTGCGCCATTTTTGGGATAGAGCAGGTGGGACTCACGGCGCAACCGGGTTGAGGTGACTGATGTCAGGTGAGCGCAGTGCCAGGCCCGCCAGTCGCCTGTTGAATCGCGTGTCATGAAACTGGTGACGTTTATCGATCACGCCGGGCCAAGGATCGGCCTCGTCGACGGGCAGGAGATCGCCGACGTGTGTCGTGCCGACGATCGCCTTCCGAACGATCTCGTGGCGCTGCTCTCCTGTGGACCCGCGGGGCTGGAAGCGGTTGCGCGGTCCGCACGTCGTGCCCCCCGGGTCCCGCTCTCGCAGGTGCGGCTGGCGCCGCCCGTCCGATCCCCGCGGAAGTTTCTGGGTCTCGGCATGAGTTTCCGCTCGCACCTCGAGCACGTTCGCGCCAAGGGAGGGGATCTGCCGTCGCACCAGATCTGGTTCAATAAACAGGTCACCGCCGTCAGTGGACCCTACGACCCCATACACAAGCCGAGCGTTGCGCAGGAGCTCGACTACGAAGGTGAGCTCGCGATCGTCATCGGCCGGCGGGCACGTTACGTCCGTAAGGAGGAGGCCTCGTCCGTCATCGCGGGGTTCATGGTCTGCAACGATGTCAGTGTGCGTGACTGGCAGCGCCGTTCTCCGACTGCAACGCTGGGCAAGTCCTTCGATACCCACGGGCCGACCGGTCCGTGGCTGACTACAGCGGACGAGATGCCAAGCCCCGACAGTCTGCGCATCCGCACCTGGGTGGATGGGGAACTGCGACAGGACGGCAACACGAGCGAGCTCATCTACTCCTTCGCGCAGATGCTCGAAGAATTGTCGACCGTGTTCACCCTGGAGCCCGGTGACATCCTGGCGACCGGAACACCGCTGGGGGCCGGCCAATCCTTCTTGCCGCCGCGCTATCTGACAGCCGGTCAGACTGTCCGGATCGAGATCGAAGCTCTCGGCCACATCGAAAATCGCGTCATTCCCGAGCCGCAGATTGAATGATTCTGAAGCGTTTAGTCGCTTACCGTGGCAGGGTTGGCTTTCCGGCAATGGTGGGCGCGGGACTGGCTGTCGCGCTGGTGGGGGCACTCGGTTACTGGTTGCATGTGCGCTCACTCGAGACCGTGCTCGTGCGCAACTGGCCTGACGAGCTGACACGTCGTCCGGCCATGATTCGTTTTGCCGTGTCCCGAGCCCGCCCTTTGTACGCGGCGCATTGTTCTTTCTGTCACGGTGCGGATTTACGCGGCAGCCGGGATAGAGGCGCGCCCGACTTGAGGGATTCGGTCTGGTTATACGGGGATGGGGGCATCGGCGACATCGAAGCCACCATTCGCTATGGCATCCGCTCCGGACATCCGAAAGCTCACAACGTCACCGACATGCCGGCGGAAGGCCGGACCCATCAACTCTCGGGCGACGAGATTCGGGCGGTGATCGAGTACGTGCTGGCCCTCGCTCGGGCGCCACACGACGCAGCGGCCGCCGAGCGTGGCCGCAAGTTGTTCTACGAGAAAGGCAACTGCCAGGACTGCCACGCCAGCGACGCCGGGGGCAACACGGATTACGGGGCTCCATCGCTGCTCGGACCCGACTTTCTCTATGGCGCGGATCGGCAGACGCTCTATCGGTCGGTGTACGGCGGACGACACGGGATCTGTCCGGCGTGGGCGCGCAAATTCACACCGGCACAGCTTCGCGCCCTGGCGGTGTTTCTCTACACGCAGTCGCATCCCGGGGCTGCTGACACGCCACAGTGAGTCATGCTGGAGCAAACTCGCACAATTCCTCCGCAGTCCACCCGCCGTTCCATCGGCATGCTGGCCCTGGGCGCGCTGCTCGGGTTAGTCATCGCGGGCTATGGCCTCTTCACCGCCAAGGGGACGCGCTCAGAGGGCGTGCCGCCGGAGGCGATGGCGCTCGTGAATGGCCTCCCCATTCTGCGCAGCGACTTCATGACCCAGGTGCAGACGCAGTTCGCGACTGCCTTTGCCCGCTCCACGAGCGAGCAGCGCAGGAAGGTTCTCGCGGATATGATCGCCGAAGAGCTCCTGGTACAGCGCGGGCTCGAAATCGATCTGTCGAGCTACGATCCCGATGTCCGCGCGGCTATGGTGGCCGGAGTCGAGTTGGAGGTCGCCGCTGATGTCCTCGCCGAGCAGCCGAGTGAGCCGCAGCTGCGCGACTACTACGAACGACACAAGGCGAAGTATGTCAGCGAAGGCGTGATGCGCCTGCGCGAAATCGTCTCTCGTGCGACCGGATCCGTCAGCCTGGCTCAGGCGACCTCTAGCGCGCAGGAGGCAGTGAACGCACTCCGGGCGGGCCAGCCGCTCGAGGCCGTGATGCAACGATATGATCTCGTTGACTCAGGGCGGCTGATGGACGCGGGCCGGGTCGATACCGGTGACATCCTCGAGTTTGCCGTGAAGGAGAAACTCGGCACCGAGATTTACGGTGTGGCCCGCGGACTGCGGGCGGGCCAGACATCCGATACGATCCGGCAGAGAGACGGTGCTCGCGTCATCGTCATGGTCCAACGCCGGATGCCGGTACAACAGGACTACACCGCCGCCGCGGACCAGGTGTGGACCGACTACAAAAACGACGCGTTGGCACGCGTGCGCACGGCGAACATTCGGTACCTGCGCAGTCGCGCTGCCATCACCTTGTCCGACGATGCGCGCTCACTCGAGGCAGCACCCAGGTGAACCGCCATGCAGTCCTGTGTTGCTGTCTGACACTGCTTTGGGGTATCAACACGGCGCAGGCTCACACCAAGAGCGAGACGCATTCCATCTGGCAGATCGCCGGAAACACGGTCCACGTGTCGTTCACGATCCCGCTCACCGAGTCCGTCCGGTTGGCTCGCGCTGGAGAGGACCAGCCTCCCAACGACCGCGTTCTCGACTACCTTGCAGAGCATCTTGGCGTGACGGCCGACGGAAGGCCCTGTACGGCAGGGTCGGGGAGGGCGCTCGCGGCCACGACGCAGTTTCGCCGTTTCGAGCTGAACTTCAAGTGCACGAACGCGCGCGATATCAAACTGCATTCGTCGTTCTACTTCGAGCTCGTGCCATCGCACGTGACCTTTGCGCAGATACGTACCGATGACGGGCAATTCATCGAGCAGCTGTTCACGAAGGATCATTGCGATGCGGAGGCTGCCGGGAGCGATGCGCAGATGCGCGATGCCGGCTTTCTGGAGTATGTCCGGCTGGGGATCGAGCACATCCTGACCGGTCCGGATCACATGTCGTTTCTGTTGGGGCTGATGTTGATCTCCAGACGGCTGCGCGATCTCGTATTCGTGATTACTGGCTTTACCGTCGGTCACAGCATCACGCTCGCGCTGGCGGTCACCGGCATAGTGCAACCACACGCGGAGTACATCGATGCTCTCGTCGCCCTCACGATCGCGGTGATCGGGGTGGAAAATATCGCTGTAGCCACGCGTCGGAGCACTTCTCTTGCATCCGCCGTAGCCTTGCCGCTGCTAGCGATGGCGCTGGCAAGTTTCGCCGGCATCGGCGCGCTCCCGCCATTGCTGCTCATCGGAGCGGCGCTGTTCTGCTCGAACTACCTGATGCTGTCCGGACATCTACGCGATGCAGGTCGTTTGCGACTGATCGTTACCGCCGTGTTCGGCCTGATTCACGGCTTTGGATTTGCCGCGGGACTTCTTGAGATGCAGCTGCCTCCCTCCCGTCTCGCGCAGATTCTCGTGGGCTTCAATCTCGGAGTGGAGATCGGGCAGCTGTCGTTGGTTTTTTCCCTGCTTGCGCTCGTGGCGCTGTTGAAGCGCTTCGGCGTCGCCGTGCCGCGGGCCGTCGTAGTCGATGGCGTCGCCGGCGGACTCGTGGCGGTCGGGACGTACTGGTTCGTCTCCCGGAGTTTCACCTGAGGCCTGCAGGACTCAGTCACTCAGCCGGCGTCGGCGCTTCGCGACGCATCGACCATGCATCCGATCAACAGGCAGGGCTCGGTTGAGCGGTTGCTCCAGGCGTGGTTCGTCCCGCGAATGACAACCGTATCACCGGGCCTGAGGAGGACTTCGTCGACATCCGTGACCAGATAGATCTCGCCTTTCACACAAGCAAAGCAGTCGAGCGTATCCGTCCGATGCATGCTCGGGTGCCGCGCCAGGTCCTCCACCGTCGGTGGATGCTTCTGCTTGACCTGGAGGTGCAGCTGTTTGACCGCCTTGATGTGCGCCTCGCGGTCCGGCGGGTCGGGCGCGATTTCCAGAGCGCGGAAGAGCATGCCGCCGGGAAACGGCTCGCGCGTGTGAATATCGAGCGCCCGGTCGGTCCCGATCGTGTTGTCCACCGGCACTTCCTGGGTGCTCCACAAAGTGGCTCTGTAAAAATAGCCGGGGTTCTCCTGGACGTTCGTCGCCTCACTCATCAGCACCGCTGACCTGGCGTCCGCGTCCGGTCCAACCACGTATCGCTTCCATTTGGCCATGACTCAAACCCTCTTTCCGCCGGTAGTTACCGGAGTCGATACGCCATGGGCCCGTGCCGTGTCAATTCGCGGGCTATCTCCAAAATGCATACTGACAATCCGCTATACACGCTCTACAGGTCCGTCGGGCACACGATAAGGTCGCGGCTACGATACGGACAGGGGCTCTGTTCACCGCGCCATCCGGTTTCAACCGAAACCAGTTGATAGTTTCATTTGAAACTAATAAATTGACCCCCTGCGTCCCTTCATGCGCTCGAGGGCAATCCATGCGTCAGGATCTATACGAAAACCCGCTCGGTACGGATGGCTTCGAGTTCGTCGAGTTCACAAGCCCCGATCCGCAGGTGTTGAGCCGACTGTTCGAGGCAATGGGCTTCACCGCCGTGGCGCGGCATCGATCCAAGAACGTACTGCGCTACCGCCAGGGCGGTGTGAACTTCATTCTGAACATGGATCCGCGCGGGCAGGCGGCGGAATTTCGCGGACAGCACGGTCCGTCCATCAACGCCATGGCGTTTCGGGTGCGCGATGCGGCGCAGGCCTTACGGCTTGCCGTGGAGCGTGGAGCCAAGGAGGTGAAAGGCGCGGTCGGCCCGATGGAGCTCAACATTCCCGTCATTGAAGGCATCGGCGGCTCCTACTTGTACCTCGTGGATCGCTATGGCTCTCGGGAGATCTACGATGTGGACTTCGTGCCGATTCCCGGGGCAGCTGAGCAGGAGGCGGCCAACGGCACAGGGCTCACCTATATCGATCATCTCACGCACAACGTGCGCCGCGGCAACATGAAAACCTGGGCGGATTTCTACGAGAAGGTTTTCAACTTCCGGCAGATCCGCTATTTCGACATCGAGGGGAAGCTCACCGGGTTGTTTTCGAAAGCCATGACCAGTCCGGACGGCAAGATCCGCATTCCGCTCAACGAAAGTCAGGACGACAAGTCGCAGATCGAGGAATTCCTGCAGGATTACCGCGGTGAAGGTATTCAGCACGTGGCCCTCGGCACGACGGATATCTATGCCACGGTGGAGCGCATGCGCGGGCGCGGTGTCAAATTCCAGGACACAGCCGGCACTTACTACGAGGCTGTGGACCAGAGAGTCTGCGGCCACGGCGAGAATCTCGAGCGCCTGCGCAATCTTCGCATTCTGATCGACGGCGCGCCGACGCAGGGGCAGGGGCTGCTGCTGCAAATTTTCACGGAGAACGTGATCGGACCGTGTTTCTTTGAGATCATTCAGCGTAAGGGCAACGAAGGCTTCGGCGAAGGAAACTTCAAGGCCCTGTTTGAATCGCTGGAGCTGGATCAGATTCGCCGCGGCGTGCTGGCGCCGGGCGCGGATGCGGCGCAAACGCTGTGAGTGCTACAACGAGCTCCGCGGGGCCTCTCGTGTCGGCTGCGCGGGATGCCGTCTCGTTGCTCTATCAGTCGGGCTTCGCGAATCATTGCTCGACCGAGGCACTGCCGGGCGCTTTGCCGGAGCAGAACTCGCCGCAGCGCTGCCCGTACGGCCTCTATGCCGAGCAGCTATCTGGTACCGCCTTCACCGCGCCGCGCGCCGCCAATCGACGCTCCTGGTTGTATCGAATTCGGCCGGCTGCCGTGCACGGGCCGTTCCAACCGTTTCCGTCCAACCGGATCACGAATGACTTCACTCAGGCGCCAACGCCACCCGACCGGCTGCGCTGGGATTCGTTGCCCATGCCCGAGGATCCCGCGGACTTCGTCGATGGGCTCGTGACCATGGGGGGTAACGGGGATTCCTCCCAACAGAGCGGCTGTGGCATCTACATGTACGCCACAAACCGCTCCATGACCACACGCGCCTTCTACGATGCCGACGGCGAGTTGCTGATCGTACCTCAGCAAGGCCGAATGCTTCTGGTGACCGAACTCGGGCGCATTGCCGTCGAGCCTCTGGAGATTGCAGTGATTCCGCGGGGCGTACGGTTCCGCGTCGAGCTTCCCGACGGCAGTGCGCGCGGCTATCTCTGCGAGAACTTCGGCGCCGTGTTCCGGCTGCCGGACCTGGGACCGATCGGCTCGAACGGGTTGGCCAGCGAGCGCGACTTCCGCACTCCGGTCGCGTGGTATGAAGACCGTGCCGATCGTTACGAGCTGGTCGCGAAGTTCTCAGGCAAGCTTTGGGCGACGAGCCTGAATCACTCGCCATTCGATGTGGTCGCGTGGCGGGGCAATTACGCACCGTATAAATATGACCTGCGCCGGTTCAACACCATCGGCTCGATCAGCTACGATCACCCCGATCCTTCCATCTTCCTCGTGTTGCAGTCGGTGACCGACACACCCGGGGTGGATAGCATCGATTTCGTGATCTTTCCGCCGCGCTGGCTCGCAATGGAGCACACCTTCAGGCCACCCTGGTTTCATCGGAATATCGCGAGCGAGTTCATGGGCCTGATCCACGGCGTCTACGATGCGAAGGCGGAAGGCTTCGTTCCCGGCGGCGCATCCCTCCACAACTGCATGAGCGGTCATGGTCCGGATGCCGAGACATTCGAAGCCGCCAGCATCGCTGACACGACGAGGCCGCAACATATCACCGACACAATGGCGTTCATGTTCGAGACTCGCACGGTGATTCGTCCCACGCGGTACGCGCTCGAGTCACCGCAACTACGGCGCGACTATTTCAAATGCTGGCAAGGTCTCAAGCCGCACTTCGATCCCACTCGACGTGATGGTCCTGCGAGCGCATGAGCCTCAACGAAACGCACGATCCGGCGCTGGAGAGTTGGGTTGAATCCGCCAACCAGCCGGGAATGGATTTCCCGATTCAGAATCTTCCATTCGCCGTATTCCGACGGGCCGATAGTACGGAACAGTTCCGAGGCGGTGTCGCGATCGGCGAGCAGATCGTCGATCTGCAGGCAGCACTCCAGACATCCGTGTTCGGGCAGCACCTCCGGGACTTCGCCGCGCTCGCCGCTCGCCCGAGCCTGAATGACTTCATGGCGGCCGGCCCACGAGCCTGGTCGGCGTTGCGGCTGGCGCTTTCGCGGGCGCTGCGCCGGGGATCGCATTCGCAGGCAGCGCTCGAGCCGTGTCTCGTGCCGCAGCGCGAAGCGCAATATGCATTGCCGGCCCGCATCGGCGATTACACTGACTTTTACATCTCGATTCATCACGCCACGGCGGTCGGCAAACTCTTTCGTCCCGACCAGCCGCTGCTCCCAAATTACAAGTGGATACCGATCGGCTACCACGGCCGCAGCTCTTCGATCGCAATCTCCGGTCAGGAACTTCCGCGGCCGCACGGGCAGGTGCTGAAAGCAGGCGCCAGCGAGCCGGTGTTAGGCGCAACTACACGCCTGGATTACGAGCTCGAACTGGGTCTGTTCATCGGTCCGGGCAATGTGCTCGGCTCGCGGGTCAATATCGAGCAGGCGGAATCGCATGTGTTCGGTCTGTGCCTGTTGAACGATTGGTCCGCTCGCGACATTCAAGCCTGGGAATATCAGCCTTTGGGTCCGTTTCTCGCCAAGAATTTTGCGACCACGATTTCGCCCTGGGTCGTCACACTCGAGTCGCTCGAGCCGTTTCGGACTGCCTGGGAGCGGCCGTCCACGGATCAGCAGGTGTTGACGTATCTCGACTCACCCCGCGCACACCGCGCCGGTGCGCTCGACATCGCACTCGAGGTGTACGTTGAAACCGACTCGATGCGGCGCGCCGGTCTGCCACCGCATCGGCTTTCACGCACCAATTTCAAACACGCGTATTGGACCATTGCGCAGCTGATCGCGCATCACACTGTGAACGGTTGCAATCTGCAGCCGGGCGACTTGCTCGGCACCGGAACGCAATCCGGTCCTCAGCCCGAAGAAGCCGGCTCCTTGCTCGAGCTGTCGCGCGGCGCAAGTGAGCCGGTTCGTTTGTCCAATGGCGAAACGCGAACATTTCTCGAGGACGGCGATGCTGTCATCCTACGAGGCTTCTGTGAGCGTCCGGGCGCCCGGCGCATCGGTTTCGGTGAAGCGAGTGGGCGTGTGCTGTCGCGGCGGGAGTAGGGCTGCGCGAACCTCAGACCGACCCAGAGTAATGCCGAACAAAAAGAAAGCCGCCGAACGCCGATCGATGCCGCATCGGGAGCGCGCGCCCGCGAAACAGAACCTGAAACTGGATGAGTTTCTGCCGTTTTTGCTCTCCACAGCCAGCAACGCGGTGAGCAACCTCGTCGCGCGCACCTATCAATCAAGATTCGGCCTGAACATACCGCAGTGGCGGCTGGTCGCGGTGCTTGCGGAAGCCCACGGCCTGACCCAGCAGGCGCTATGCGACCGCACACTCATGGATAAAGTCACCGTGAGTCGCGCGGCGTCTGCATTGGTGAGCCGCGGTCTCGCCAGCCGGTCGCCGAACTCGCAAGACGGCCGTTCCCATACCCTGGTACTGACCACCGACGGACGACTTCTTTTCGATGACGTCGCGCCGGCCGCCTTGGCAATCGAGCAGGTTTTGTTCGAGGCCTTCAGCACAAAGGACATGGCGCAGTTCGCTGCATTCCTGCACCAGGTTCGCAGCAGGGCCGAGGCGCTCTCGGGCGAGGAGCTGCACGCGCAGCCCTGACGAGAGGTTCGCAAGTCCCGAGCCTGTCCGCGGGCGTGCCCCTGGATGCTGCGGCGTCACAGACGCTGACTTCCAACATCTGGTCCAATGCCATCGCACGCCCTCACCGGCGCCTGACAAGTTATGTCGTTGTATGTCGCATGCACCGCGACTCGATATAGAGCGACATGGAGAAAAGCACTACTAAATTAAGTATTGTTTCTCGAGTTGTTGTTGTACCGTCTTGCGCCACGCGATCGATGGGGCGACACCCGGTCGTACGTCGATGCGCCTCAGGCAGAATATGACGGAGACCGTAGAAATGAAGACTCTCCCGGTGAATTCCCGGCGCAGGCTCGTAGTAGTCGCAATTACCGCGGGCATTCTCGCCTCTGGCGCGCTCTTATCCGGGTCCGCGCAGGCGCATCACTCGTTCGCGGGTTTCGACCAGAGCAGAAAAGTGACGGTACAGGGCACCGTGAAGGACTGGCAATTCACCAATCCGCACAGCTGGCTGCAGCTGATCGTGACCGAGAACGGCGAGCAGGTGGAGTACAGCATTGAGGGCGCGAGCGTGAGCACGCTCGTGCGCCGTGGCTGGAGTCGCAACACATTCAAAAGAGGCGAGAAGGTCACGGTCGTGATGCATCCGTTGTCTGCGGGTGGCAAGGGAGGGGCGTTCCTGTCCGCGACTCTCGAAGATGGCAGGACCATCAGTTCCGGAATCACTCCGAACTGACCGCGACCGGGTATTGGCTCACTGTCAGATTTCGAGGCAAGTCGGGGGGTAGTATGTCGGAGTTGAATCGCACTGCGCGCATCGGCCGCCGTCTGGCCGGTCTGCTGGCACTGACTGTCGTGACGGCTCACGCAGCCTTCGCACAGGTCGTGCATTATCCCGATGGCAAGCCGCGCCTGCCAAAGTGGTCCAGTCTGCCGGACTGGAACGGCCTGTGGGAACGAGATGGAGACAACGTCTGGGACAATCGCATTCCGCTCGGAGTGCCCCAGGACCCGCCCTATAACGAGGAGTACAGGAAGCGCGCGGTCGAGGGCCCGGCCGGCCCGCGCGGATCTGCATTCATGTCGATGCCCGGTTGGATGGGAATGCTGTTTCCGATGGAGATCCAGATCAACCGGGGGCAGCTCACGATCATGAGTGAGAACAAACAACCACGCCGCATTTACACGGACGGCCGCGTTGCCAGCGATGACACGCTGCCCAGCACCTTGGGCTATTCCACCGGTCGTTGGGTGAACGGCGCGCTGATCGTCAAAACATGCTACGTGCGGGCGGACACACGTCTGCCCGGAGGCGGTCCGCACAGCGATGAGCTGCAGATCGAGGAGCGGTTCTACCTCAGAGACTTCAAGACCCTCGTGGACGAGATCACGGTCAAGGACCCGAAAGCCTTCACGCAGCCCTGGAGTACCGAGAAGATCTGGTATCGGCGGCCCGATTGGGAGCCTGTCGAATACGACCGCACGGAAAATGATCGTGAATCCAATGGCACAACGACCGTGGCTCCTGCGAACACCACTCGATAGGTCGCCCTTTTCAGCAATACAAGGAGAACGGATGGACGCGCGTCTGAAGGCTCTGGTGGCGTGTTGTGTGATGCTCTGTTTGTGGGCGTGCGCGCCCATGACCTCGCGGGAGTCTCCCCAACATTCTGCCGAAACGCAGATGCTGCAGAAGGCGACCAGTCTGGCTATCGGTAACCTGGCGTGGGAGAGCGTCCGTGTTACCGACGTCAGCAGGGAAAACGACAAGATCAAGTGGGTTGGCCTCACCCGGTCGGTGAAATACGTCTGCAACGCGGACCTCAAGGGCGAGAACTCGTATTGCGACCGCATCAGCCTTGCTCCAGCGCCGCGGATGCGGCCGGGCGGCGATGTTCAAGCGGGACCGGGGGCAGCTCAGGCCATGTCCCTGAGCAGGAATAATGTCAGCGTAGGCGGCGCGGAACGCAGCTACTTTTACTACGTCTCCTCAAAATACCGGCCGGATGCCTACAACTATGTCGTTTATGCTCTTCACGACAATGGGCAAACGGCCGACGAATATGCCAAACAATCCGGCTGGGTGAAGCTCGCCGAGCAGAACGGATTCGTCGTCGTATTTCCCGAATGGGCCGACAAGTCATGGGCTGCCAACAGCGGCGGCGAAGACGCTTACCTCAAAGCGGTGTATGACCACGTATCCAGACGTCTGATGATTGGTGGCGCGCAGCGGCCCGGTGCGGCTCCCGGGAATCCTGAAGGTGAGGATCGTGCACGGGCAGGCGGTGGAGGCGCCGAAGGAGGCGAAGGGGCCGGAGGAGGTGGCAGAGGTGGTGGAGGCGCCGGGGGAGGTGGAGCCGGCAGACCTGGCGGGGCGGGTGGTGGTGGCCAACGCGTCCCAACCTGGCCGGCCTTTCACTACCTGACGGGTGTTGGTGCGGGAGCAACTGTCGCTCAAGAGTTCGTCATGAGCTATCCCGGCGTCTTCGCCGCGTTAGCTACCCTCGATGGTGGCGCATACGATGCGGCTTATGCACGCGGCGAGGAAACGGCGCAGGCGTATTTCCAGTACTTGCGCGAAGGAAAAAATGCCAAGCCCGTCTGGAGGCAGCCCAAAAAAGAGGTGCCCGTGGCGGCCTGGCTCTTCAGTACCGGCACTCGCAGTCCTGCCGTGTCCAAACTCGTGAACTATTGGAGGCGCGCCGATGGTGCCGGTGTAACCGGCAAGCAGCGTTCCTTCGGGGGATTCCAGACCACGCTATATAGCAATCCCGAGCACGAGGCGCAGCAAGTGCGCACCACGACGGTGGCCGAGACCGTCAAGTATGACGAAGCGATGGCGAGCGTCTTATGGAGCGAGTTCTTCGCGCATGTCGGCCGCTGGCCGTCCTCGCCGAACGGCGATCTGGCGTCGCTGTTGACGCCAGCCGAGATCGAGAAGACTTTCGATATCCGCACCATCGAGATCGGCGGCAGATCCTACAAGTACTACGTCAAGACGCCGTCCACGTACCGAAAGGGGCAATCGCTGCCGGTGGTGCTGGCGGCCCACGGCGCCTTCTTCCCGAGCACCCAGTACATGAATCAGATCAGGATGCATGAGGTGGGTGAAAAGGAAGGCTTCATCACGGTCTATCTCAATGGCCATCAGAATCGGTGGGAATTTACCGACCCTGATGGACCGGACGCACAGTTCGTCCTGCGTGCCGTCGATGAGGTAGTAGCAGCCTATGGAGCCGACAGGGGACGGGTGTACATGCAGGGCTTCTCACTGGGCAGTGGCCTGTCATACATGATGGGAATCAGCCACTCGCAGGTCTTCGCAGCAGTTTCGCCGAATAGCGGCATTGGCCCGATGTCGGCGCAAGTGAAGGGCCGTGCCGCCGGAATCCGCAAAGAACGCGATGTGCCCATCCCCATGATGATCGTCTATGGCGATGTAGATACGGCGGGATCGACGGACGCGAAGGTACCGGCTCAGGGAGTCCTGCGCGGCGCCATCGAAGAGATCAAACAACTGAACAAGATCACCACGGCCGACAGGGTCGTGCGGTTCAACAGCCGGAACACGGCGCCTTACGACATTCTCCTCCTGGGCGGCCAGCAGGTTTCCGCCGGAACTGACACGCGCTATCCGAAAGGCCGATTCCAGATCACCCGATATATGAGCGCTGATCCGCAGCCCTTGAATCTCTTCAGCTTTGTGTGGGTGACGGATCTGGCGCATGCGGCTGATCCGCGGACAGCCCAGCTCGAATGGGACTATTTCAAGCGCTGGCGCCGCAATTCTGACGGATCTTTGAGTTTCAGTCCGTAACCGGCCGCAACGGCTGCAAAGTATGAACTCACATACGAACTCGGCACTGCTCACCGCGGATCGGTTCGGCCGCAAGCCGAGCCTGCTGCTCGCGCGCGCGGTGCCGATCCCGGTTCTGTTTCTGATTGCTGCCGCGGTGTCAGTGGCCGCGGCTCTCGGAGTTTTCCTCCTGGAACGGTCTGGTTCCGGGCGGTGCACGACATAACAGCATACTTCGATGTGACCGAAGTCGTTCGACGATCTTTGGCACTTGAATTTTAGGAGGGGGCATGAGAACGAATTTTGCGCTGAGTTCCGGCGTGACCGTGTTGATCGCCGCGTCAGCGGCGCTGGCTCAGGCGCCAGGCGAGACATCCAGCGCGGGTCCGCCTGGAACGGATATCCTGGAAGAGATCACAGTTACCGGCTCGCGTGCGATTCGAAACGGTAGCGATGCGCCGACTCCGCTGACCGTTGCGGATACGGAGCAACTCAACCTGACACCGTCGAGCATTCCGGACGCGTTGAACAAGTTGCCCCAGTTCGCGGGATCGACGACCAACGTAGGATCGGGAAACGGCGCAGGCAGCGGCCGATCGAACATATTTACCGGCAATTTCATGAATCTGCGCTCATTCGGGGCAATTCGCACATTGATCCTGCTCGATGGCCGGCGCGTTCCATCGACCGCCATCAATGGCCAGGTCGACACCAACACCCTGCCGCAGATGCTGGTGAAGAACGTCGATATCGCTACCGGCGGCGTCTCGGCCGTGTACGGCTCCGACGCTGTCATGGGAGTCGTCAATTTCGTGCTCGACAAGGAGTTCAGCGGCATCAAAGCCACTCTTCAGGGCGGCAGGTCGCAAGCCGCAGACGCAGGCTCGCGCAGGGTGGGTCTGGCCGGCGGTTTCGATCTGTTCGAGCGCGGCCATATCATCTGGAGCGCGGAGCACTATGACAATCAGGGCATCCGCTCCACGGCGGACCGCGCGTATAGCCGATCGATTCCCACCGTCACCGGAGCGGGTACCTCTGCCAGTCCATACGTGATCGTCGAGAACGCGCGTCTCTCCACGGTCGCAAGCGGCGGTCTCGCGACCAGCGGGCCATTCAGTGGCCAGCAATTCGTGGGCGCCGGGGGATTGGCGTCTTTCAACCCAGGGACACCGACCGGCACAGCGGGTACAGCGGTGGGCGGAGACGGCGCCTACTTCCCGAACATCACTCTGGTTCCTGAGCAGAAGACCAATCAGGCATTCGCCAGGTTCGAGTACAAGCTGGGCGAGAGTGTCCGGGCGTACGCCCAAGCCAGCTTCGGCGAGAGCGCTACCGACAATCTGCACAATCTGAGTGGGGCTCAGACCACTTTCCGGATCTACAGCAGCAATCCGTATCTGCCCGCGGACGCGCAGGCGGCGTTGGGCGGCTCGCCACCCACCTCTTTCTTTTCCATGGGACGCCTGCTGAATGATCTCGCCGCCGACGCGGCGACCGACCAGACGACGAAAGCCATCAATGGCACGGTTGGACTGAGTGGCAGCTTCGCGGAAAACTACAACTGGGACGTCTACTACACCCAGGGCGAGGCTCGGGTGAGCTCGGTGTCCCGGAACAATATCAACTATCCGCACCTCTTCGCGGCCTTGGACGCGGTTCCCGATCCCAACGGCAACGTCGTTTGCAACGTGAGCCTCACGAATCCCCGGTTGTACCCGGGATGTGTTCCGATCGATCTGTTGGGTGCGGGCAACGAAAGCGCGGCCGCGAAGGAGTATATCTACGCAGATACCTCGTGGGTGGCGCTCAACAAGGTCAAGGATGTCGCGGGCCATATTGCCGGAGATCCTTTCAGGACCTGGGCCGGCCCCGCCACGGTGTCCGTCAATTTCGAGTATCGCGATATGGAGCTGGCCGAGACGGCTGACGCAAACTCGCTGGCGCCGCTCAGCTTTACAGGGATTCGGGTGAATTCCGCGGCGCTGCCGAGCACCACGTGGGCGTATCCGACCGAGACGAGCACGCACGGCACAGCGTCGGTGTGGGAGGGGGGTGGCGAAATCCTTCTACCGCTCCTGGAAGACGCGCCCCTTGCCAAGAGAATGGCGGTGAACGGCGCGATTCGCCACACACACTACAGCACCAGCGGCTCAGTCAACACATGGAAGGTGGGTTTGATCTATCAGCCCATCGATCCGCTTCGGTTCCGATTCTCGAGCTCGAGGGATATTCGCGCCCCTTCGTTGGCGGACCTGTATGGAAGCACGAATATCAGTTTTACCAGGATTTCCGACCCGCATACGGGCGCGAGCAGTGCGGTAGCAATACAACGCAGCGGCAATCCCAATCTCGTTCCGGAAGTCGCGCGCACGTACACGGCGGGGCTCGTCTATGAACCGGGCTGGCTACCCCAATTTCTGCTGTCGATCGACTATTTCCAGACCCGGATCGACAACGCCATCGGAACGGTTGCCGGTAACGATCCGGCGGTGTTGGCGGAGTGCGAGCGAAGTCAATGGACCTCGCCCGTGTGCGCCACCATCCAACGGCCATTCGGTTATGGCAACACCACGGCGGCCAATTTCCCGACATTGTTGTATACCCAGAACCTGAACATCGCCAAGGCGTACACCCGTGGCGTCGATCTCGAGGCGTCCTATCGCGTTAGCCTGCAACGTCTGGGCAGTTTGAATCTGCGGCTGCTGTACGCTTACCAACCTGTACTGATCACTCAGACGTTCCAGAGCTCTCCGGTCGTGGATGCGGCCGGCGCGGCCGGCCTCTCGTCCAACCGCATCACGGGCGTCATTGGCTACCGCAAGAGGATGTTCTCCTCGAACGTCCAGGTGCGATATCTGAGCCCCCAGAAGCGCAGCGGCAATCCCGCCGACGTGTATGCGGATCCACTGATGCCGTCTATTACGTACACCGACCTCGATTTCGGGTGGGACTTCCAGATCGGAAGGGATTATCTGCTGCAGGTCTTTGCGAATGTCGGCAACTTCTTCGACCAACAGCCGCGAATCTCTCCAGCCGCCAATCGCGCGACCATTCCTGGCACAGGCTCCCCGGTCGTGGCCGGCGATGATCCGTTCGGCCGATACTACACTGTCGGGTTTCGCCTGAGACTGTGAGGTCACACCCATGACGATGGCGGAATTTTCGCAATGGCTCTATGGCGTCCCCGTCAGCAGGTATCTGCGCAACGCGGGGTGGATCGTTCCGACGGTGCAGAGCGTTCATATCCTCGCGATTGCCGTCCTGATGGGGTCCGGCGTCGTGCTCGATCTGAAGCTCGCCGGTTTCATGGCGAAGACAGAGAGCTCCCGCGCCGTGTTTGATCGTTACATGCCCTGGCTATGGGGCGCGCTTGCGATGTTGTTTCTGACCGGACTGGTCATGTTGACGGCAGAACCGGATCGCGTTTTATCCAACTGGGTGTTCTGGACGAAGATGGCGCTGGTCGCCGTAGCGTTCTTCAGTACGTTGATGCTCCGCATCCCGATGCGGCGCGACGGGCTCGCTGCCGCATCTCCCAACTGGAGCATTGCCGCGAGGCCCATTGCGTTGCTGTCGCTGGCCATCTGGGTGCTCATCATCGTGTGTGGGCGTTGGATTGCGTATGTTATTTGACGGCGCCGCGGCGCGAGCCGGGGAGTGAGCATGAACTTGAACGAGCTGCTTGCGTATCTCCATGAAACCGGGCTCGCCACGGGGATCCGTGAAAGCTCCGCATTTCCCTGGATCGAGTCCGTTCACGTCATAGCCATTGCGACCGTCGTGGGGACCATTGCAATCGTGGATTTGCGCCTGGTTGGCCTGGCGGCTCACAAGCGCAGCGTGCAGAAGTTGCTCGCGGAACTGCTGCCGTTTACCTGGTGGGCGTTCGCAACGGCCGTCTCGACCGGCGCGCTGCTATTCATCTCCAACGCTCCCAGTTATGCGCAGAACCGCCCATTCCAGCTCAAATTGGCCATGATCGCGCTGGCGGGCATCAACATGGCCCTCTTCAACGTCTTTACCCGCCGGACTGTGCATTTGTGGGATGAGCTCGCCTCGCCCCCCGCGCTGGCCAAGATCGCGGGCCTGTCGTCATTGACGCTCTGGACTGCCGTCATCTGCTTCGGCCGGTGGATCGGCTTTTCATTGGAACCCTTCGGTTGACTGTGTAGGAAACAGACCAGCTGTCGAGGACGCGGGCCGACGTTGCCTCAGGTCCAATAGTCCCGCAGCCCGGTAGTCGTGCCAATGCGACTGACACCGGTACACCTGCTGACATAGTGAGAAATAAACAACATGACTTGTTACAAAACGTGTGAGTCAGGGGTCGGAAAAGGGTTATCCGAAAAATGCATAGTCAGAATCCACCTTCCATGCTCTACACGCCGTGCAACAGGCGATAAGGTCAACGAATCCGACGGAGGGGGGCGAATGATGTCCGTGAAGTTCCGCTGTGCCTTGCTGCTGAACGGTTTTGCGACGCTGGTACTCCCTGAGATCGCTGCTGCCCAAGCGGCAGGGGGAGCGCCATCTGCGGACGCTCCGCAACCGACCAGGGCCCAGCACGCCGAGCTGGAAACGCTCGATGAAGTTGTTGTGGTGGCGCAGCGCCGCCCGGAACACCTGCAGGACGTCCCGATCACCGTCACGGCGATCTCGCCGCAGACTCTACAAGCAGCCCACGTCACCAACACCGCGGATCTGGTCAACGTGGTACCCGGCCTGATGATGCCGACGTCCGCCGGATATACACTGCCGCACCTTCGGGGTATCGGAATCACGGCGATCGGACCGGGGATCGAGAACTCGGTGGCGCTGTACGTCGATGGGGTCTATCGCGGTGTTTCCACATCCGCCAATACTGCGTTGAATAACGTCGCGCAGGTGGAGGTCGAAAAAGGGCCTCAGGGTACCTTGTTCGGGCGCAACGCCACGGGTGGCCTGATCCAGGTCACCACTTTGGAGCCCAAGCCCGGGTTCTCCGGTTCGGCTGACGCCGGTTACGCGAATTACGACACCACCACCGGCGACTTGTATGTGACCGGAGGAGCCGATGTTCTGGCCGGCGATCTCGCCGTGCAATGGACTCACCAAGGCGAAGGTTGGGGGACCAACCTCGCAACCGGTCAGGACGTGAACCGGATGGATCTGAACCTCTCCATGCGGTCGAAGTGGTTGTTCAAGCCCGTGGCCGGCACGAAGCTCACGCTGATTCTGGATGACACGCAAAGCCGCAACTCCGTGGTGGCGCTGCGGAATTATCAAAACGTGAAGAATGCGTTCTATCCGGCCGGGTTCGCCAGTCTGCCGACGTTCGACGTAAACGACGACGCGCAGCCATTGCGGCGCCTGAGGGAGCAGGGTGTGAGCCTGCAGCTCGATCAGGATCTGGGTTTTGCGAGCCTGGTGAACACGGTCGCCTATCGCGACACCGTCTACCGTTACAATGTGGACTTCGACCTCGGGCCGAATCCGTACTCGCTCAACAATGCCCGCCAGGCCGACGATCAGCTGACCGAGGAGCTGCAGCTCCTGTCCCGCCAAGTCGGGTCTTTCACCTGGGTGGCCGGCATGTACTTGTACAGTGCCCACGATGCGTACGCGCCCCAGGACGTCTATTTCAGCGGGCCGGCGGTCAACCCACTGAAGCCGATTACGCACGTCAACAATCAGTCCGAAATGAGAACGCATTCCGTGGCGGGTTACGTGCAGGCCACCCAGGCGCTGCCTGCAGACAGCAAGCTGACCGTGGGATTGCGCTATACGACTGAGACACGGGATCTCGTCGGGGTGCAGACTGGGTTTCTAAATGGCGTGACGCCCGTTTCGCTTGCGAACGTGAATACCGGCATCGATACTCACACACCCACCTGGCGAATCGCGTTTGACCACAACTTCGCCGAGGACGTCCTCGGTTATATCTCGTACAACCGCGGCTTCAAGAGTGGCGGATATAACGTCGTTGCGCCGGCGCTGGCTCCTTATCAGCCGGAGAAGCTCGACGCCTATGAGCTGGGTCTGAAGACGCAATTTTTCGAGCGGCGCCTCACGCTGAACACCGCGGCATTCTATTACGACTACAAGAATATCCAGGTGTCCCGCTTCGTAAACGGCTCTCCGCAAGTCTATAACGGCGGTAAAGCAACCCTCTATGGACTCGACTCGGACGCGACGCTGAGAGTCACAGAGGCGCTGACGGTCTCGGCCGGTATCGAGCTGGAACACTCCGAGTTCAAGGACTTTCCCAATGCGGATTTCTTTCTGAGCTGCCCCGTGGCATATCCCACCGTCTGCAGCCTTTCCGCCAGTGGCAAGCAATTACCACAGGCGCCGAGCGCCTCCGGTACTGTGAACATCGACTACCGCGTACCGCTCATGCAGGGCGAGTTGCATCTGAACCTGAACGAGGTGGCCAACTCGGGCTTCTATTTCGCCCCGAACAACGAGTACAAGCAGTCGGCCTATGGGCTCTTGAGCGCCTCGATCGGGTGGTCGCGAGGTTTCTATACCCTGAATCTGTGGGGGAAGAACCTCACCAACTACATTTATCCCCTCAGCGTCAACCAGGCGCCAACGGCGGTTGCGGCGGCGTACGCAGCTCCCCGGACGTTCGGAATTACGATGGGCGCGAAGTTCTGACCCAGATGGCCGCCGAAGCCGATCTCGACGAGATTATCGATTCCAGCCGGCTGGGTCGCTTTCAGCTTCTCGTGATCGCGCTTTGCGCCCTCATGGTGATGATCGACGGATTCGACACGCAGGTGATCGGCATGGTTGCGCCGGCCATTGCCGCTGCCTGGCATGTCGCGCCCGCGGCGTTCGGGCCTGTTTTTGGCGTCGGCCTCTTTGGCGGCCTGATCGGCGTTGTGACGCTTGGGAGCGCGGGCGACCGTTTTGGCCGCAAACCGGTGTTGGTGGCAGCGATCCTGGTGTTCGCTACTGTTTCTCTGCTCACGCCACTGACAACGTCTCTTCCAGAACTGATGGCCGTTCGATTCGTCGCGGGCTTTGGGCTGGGTGGGGCGCTGCCCGGGCTCATCGCGATCACTTCGGAGTATTCACCCCGAGCCGCGCGGGCGAATGTCACAGCGCTCATGTACTGTGGTTTCCCCCTGGGCTCGGTGCTTGCCGGCGTGGTTTCTGCCCAGATGGTGCCGCATCTGGGTTGGTCGAGCGTGTTCTATGTCGGCAGCCTCGTGCCGCTCGCTCTCTTGCCGGTGTTTGTGTGGGTCGTTCCAGAGTCGGTTCGTTTCCTGGCCGTGCGGGGCGATCACGCGCGCGTCACGAAGGTGCTGGCGCGCATGGGCTGCAACGCCATATGGAAGGGCAAGCTTGCGCAGGCGCCCCCTGAGCGGCGCTCGCCCGTAGCACGCCTGTTCAGCGACGGGCGGGCGATCGCCACCGCCGTACTTTGGACAGCCCTGTTCCTGAGTCTGCTGTTGACCGTCTTCCTGGTGAGCTGGCTGCCGCTCGTGGCGCGCGCGGCAGGAATCGACATCAGGAGCTCGGTCCTCGCGGTCTCCGCGCTGAATCTGGGTGGGATAGTGGGTTGTTATGTCATAGGGAGGTTGCGCAATCACTTTGGCCCGGTAAAGCCCATCGCGCTCGCTTATGGTTTGGGCGCCGTGGGTATTGCCCTGCTCGGGCAAGTTGGACATTCGGGCCTCTGGCTCCTGGTGGCCGCACTGGTGGCAGGACTGCTCACCGTCGGGGCGCAGATGTGCACCATTGGCTTGTCCGCGACCTTGTACGACACATCCTTACGCGCCACGGGTATTGGCTGGGCGCTGGGATCCGGCCGGGTTGGGGCAGTCGTCGGGCCGCTGCTCGGCGGAGTGTTGATTGCGGCAGGCCTGTCGCCGCAGGCGTTGTTTTTGGTGGCAGGCCTGGTGTCTGTGGCTGCCGCGCTGACGGTCTGCGCAATGGGCAGTGCTGCGACACGGGTCGCGCCGAGCCCGGGCGCCATCGTCAAATCGTCTTAGCAACATCCGCAAGAAGCGTGCGACACCAGCAGCTGCGCTCGTCGGAGTGCACGGATTCGTGCCAATACGCGCGGTTCTGCACGGTTGGAACGCTGAACGGCAGGTCTACAATTTGAAGCGAATACTGCCCACGGCAGCGCGCGGCAAACTTTTCGGGCACGGTCGCAATGACGTCCGAGTTCGCGACGATTTCCGCAACTGTGAGCGGATTTTGCACATGGTACTTGATGTTCCGCTGCCGCCGGTCCCGCGCAAGCCGCTCCTGCAGGAGCCGTTCAGTCGTCGTCTTACCTGGAATGTCGTATTGGACGTGAGGCAACTCGAGGTATTTCTCGTAGGTCAGTCCTTCGTCGCGCAGCCCTGGATGCTCCGCGCGCGCGATGCACACGATTTTGTCCTTGAAGAGAAGCCGCGAGCGCAGTGTCGGGGCGGGCGCGGTCATCCAGCCAATCAGGAAATCGACTTCTCCCCGACCCAGAGCGCTCACGTCCTGAGGTCGATCGGGGAGACGGACCTTTACGCGTATTCCGGGGGCGCACGCGGCGATGGCGCCCATGACATCCGTAAGGAACATATGCTCCATATAGGCGGTGGCCACCAACACAATGGTGGTTTCCGTCGACGCGGGATCGAAGGCCTGCGCCGGGGACGAAAGCCGCTCCAGGGTTTCGACCACCTTACGAAGGTCGTCCTTGAGCGCCAGCGCACGCGGTGTCGCGATCATGGTTCCTCCTGCCCATACCAGCAGAGGATCCGCAAAGTAGGCCCGCAGTTGCGCGAGTTGTCGGCTCATTCGCGATTGCCCGACGCCGAGCCGGGACGCGGCACGCGAAACGCTGCGTTCTTCCATGAGAACGCAGAAGCTGCGCAGGGCGAAAAGATCGACGTCGACGCTATCCATATTTCAGATAGTCAATATGCGGGCTGCAAGCATACCAAGGCAAGTCCTCGTGGTTAAGCTGTCCGGAAAGAGTCGGGCGATACGCACGGCGTGTCGCAGGCAACCAACTCGAGAGAGACACTGATGACGCCGTCGGATGCGATCCGGTCGCTGGAAAGAACGCTCGTAGTGCCGGAGACTGCCGATGCTGACCTGCTCGACAGACAGTTGCGATCGATTGCCGATGTCGAGGCCATCGAGCGGACGCCTCTCGAGGAACGACTGACGGTAGTGGACTTTACACGGCGCGTTGCGCTGGCGCTCGCGGCACACCACGCCGGAAATACAGCAATCTTCTACGTTCCGGATGGCGATATTGATCGCCCGGCCGAGCGGATCTCCTTCGCTGCGTTGCGCGACAACATCGATCGCACCGCCTCCCTGCTGCGAGCTCACGGCGTCGGTCGCAACGATGTGGTCGCGATACTGATGCCCGCCGTCCCTGCGCTGTATTGGTCGCTTCTCGGCGCAATGTCCGCCGGAATCCCGTTTCCAGTGAACTGGATGTTGGAGGCCGGGCACACTCTGCATCTGGTAAAGGAAGCCAACGCAAAGGCTGTGATTGCGCTCGGTCCCACGCCGGGGTTCAGGATCTGGGAAGCGGTCCAGTCGTTCGTGGGCCAGCTCCCATCGAACCTGCCGATCTGGTCGGTTCCTGGTCCCGGCGGCACGGTGCTGGCGGCGAGTGATCTTTCCAGTCACATCGCGAGGCAGGCAAACACCGTCTCTGCACCGGACAATCTCCTGCGAGACAGCATCACAACGAGTAGTGGCATCACAGGAGATGACATCGCCGCCTACATCCATTCGGGTGGGACGACCGGCTTGCCAAAGATCGTCAAGCTGTCGCACGCCAACTTGTCCTACCGGCACTGGGCACTGCAACTGGCCTCCAAGGCCGTACTGGGCGAGGTCGTCTTGCACGACACGCCGATGTTCCACATCGGCGGGCTCGCAGGCCGATGCCTGCCGCCGCTGGCGGGCGGCGCCAGTGTTCTGATTCCGAGCGTCATGGGTGCACGCGACAAGCGCTATATCGCCAATTATTGGAAGTTCGTCGAGAAGTACCGGGTGACGCGCCTTTCCGGAGTGCCGACGACGCTGGCCACCTTGGCCAAATCACCGCCGCAAGGCGAGGATCTTTCTTCACTGAAGCCGTACTTCATCACCGGCTCAACCGCGATGCCCGTTGCCATCCGCGATCAATTTGAGCGTGCTTCCGGCGTTCGCGTGCTCAACTCTTACGGTTTGACGGAAAACACGGCAAGCGTGGCAATCGACCCGCGTGACGGAATACGCAAGGAGGGCGCCTCGGGAATTCGTCTGCCTTATACGAAGATCCGCGCGGTGGAGATGGATGACAAACGCAACACTATCCGTGAGTGCGCACCAGGTGAGATCGGCATGTTGCAGATCAAGGGACCCGGAGTCGCGCCCGGGTATGTAAATCCGGCGCACGATGACGCTGCTCGAACGGGGGACGGATGGCTGATCACGGGCGATCTGGGTCGTATCGATAGCGACGGGTATCTGTTCGTGACCGGCAGGGCGAAGGACGTCATCATCCGCGGTGGTCACAACATCGACCCGTCTCTGATCGAAGAAGCATTGACGAAAGCGCCCGGAGTCCTGCACGCCGCCGCGGTCGGAAAACCCGACGCTTACGCTGGCGAGCTTCCCGTCGCCTATGTCCAACTCGTGCCGGGCGCGCAAGCAAACGCCTCCGATCTCATCGCCTTTGTGGCAGTGCGCATCGCCGAGAGGGCCGCCATCCCGAAAGAAATCTTCATTGTCGATAGCATGCCGCTCACAGACATCGGCAAGCCTATCAAGGCCGCTCTGCGCCGGGACGCCGCGGAACGCACGTTGCGAACGGTTCTGTCGGATGCAACCGGCCTCTCTTGCGGCAGTGGCCAACTCCAGGTAGCGGTGGAGCCCCACGCAACACAAGGCACTCTCGTAACGATTCGCGTGATGGACAGCCATCCCACGGAGCGTGATCTTCTGGCTGGACGCATCGATGAGGTGATGGGACCGTATTCGTTTGCCTACCTCATCGAATGGGGCGGGAGAGTCGCAGAATGAGTTGCATCGACATGTGTCCACTCCCAAACCTGCGCAGCCTGCTGTTCGTACCCGGAAGCCGTGAGGAGCTGTTCCCGAAAGCTGCCGCCACCGGGGCCGATGCGATCGTGTTGGATCTGGAAGACTCCGTCCCGCCGGCTTTCAAGCAGGATGCCCGCGCGCGGGTGTCGGGCGAATTGGCCCGATCGTCCAGACCCCTGACATTCGTTCGCATAAATCATCCCGGTTGTGGCGAGCTCGAGAAAGATCTTGCAGTCCTTGCGCCACACGCAGCCCAGGCTGTCATGTTGCCGAAGGTTGCAGGTATCCAGGATGTCGAGCCAGTCGATGCGCGCCTTGCGATATTCGAGCGGGACAACGGGCTCGCCCCGGACTCCATCAGTATTCTGGTCGTAGTCGAGACAAGCATGGGGCTACGCAGCCTGTTTGACGTACTGCGTAGCAGGCCGCGCATTCGTGGCGCGGGGCTCGCCAGTGCCGAGGAGGGCGACTTCATGCTCGATATCGGCGGGCGGTGGACGCCCACGGGCGAGGCGCTTACCTACGCTCGCGGCAAGTTCGTCTGTGACGCGCGAGCAGCAGGAGCCACTTGGCTGGTTGACGGCGCATTCATGAAGCTTCAAGCCTTGGACGCGCTGAGGACCGAATCGTGCCTCGCGCGCAACCACGGATTCAGCAGCAAGGTGGCCATCCATCCCAGCCAGGTGGCTGTGATCAACGAGGTTTTCTCACCCACTGCCGAAGAAGTCGACCGGGCCCGCAGGCTGATCGGTGCCTTCGGTGAATCGGAAGCGATGGGACGTGGCGCCGTGAAGTTTCGGGGCATGATGATCGACTACGCCAACCTCAGGTGGGCCAGGCGGATACTCGAGCTCGCACAAAGTCATTCTCCAGTCGCCTGACCCGCACCCCCCCGCGCTCTTGAGCAGATTCGCGCGGCGATCCCAACGGGCATGCCGCGTTCGAGCTGCCGGAACTCACAGACCCGCAAGGCTGTCCAAAAGCCGGCCGATCAACAGGGAGCCGCTCGAGGCGCATGTTCCGCAAGACCCGATTGAAACAAACTGTTACCGCAGAAACACATTGGAGACTGTTTTGGCGCTCCCGTGCGCATCGAGGGCGCCGTGAGCCGGCGCCTAATTGACCGCGATGCGCTCGCGCATTCTCATCGTGGAGGACGATCCGCGCGCTCGGGCACTCCTCGAAGAGTTTCTGGTACGGCATGGACCTGCGGAGCATGGCGGGCAATGACGTGAGCGCGAGAATGGGCTCACATCATTCGCCGCGAGCACTAGGCCTATTTCGGGACGCTAAAGCGCGTGCGTGGCGAGCCGTGTTGTCCCCTTCTCCGAAACGCCTCCCGCGCGGCCAGCATCGCCGGCCGGTTTTCCCGCGCCCACGCGGAGAGCGCTTTCAACGGCACGATCAACTTGCGCCCGAGCTCGGTCAACTCGTAATCCACGCGGGGTGGAATTGTTGGATACATGGTGCGGGTGACCAACCCGTCCTGCTCCAGGCCTTTCAGGGTCAGCGTGAGCATGCGCTGCGATATCCCTTCGACGCGGCGACGGATCTCGTTGTAGCGGATCGGTCCTTTCGACAAGGCGCCCACCACCATCACGGTCCACTTGTCGCCGATGAGAGCGAGCGTCTCGACTTCCGCCTTGCAAGCCGCGTGGGGGTTGGACGCTTCCGGGGCGCGAACAGCAGTGTTCGTATCGACCATAAAAGTGCCTCCTTGTGAAATCGGCGACGGAGCCTACTATATCTCAACGAACAAATTGTTCGTATCGATCAATGCGAGAGTAATCAGCCTCATTGACCCTTTCCTCCCCAGGTAGCAGGAGTGCCCCGTGACCCAACAGCAACAACCCCGCATCGGCATCGTGATCGGCTCGACCCGAGAAGGCCGCTTCGGCGAAAAGCCCGCGCAGTGGATCCACGAGATCGCCAAGCAGCGCACCGACCTTGCCTTCGAGCTGATCGACCTGCGCGATCACCCGCTGCCGTTCTTCAACGAGCCGCGGTCGCCAGCCTACGGGCCGGTCAATAATGAGGCGGCACGGCTCTGGGCCGGCAAGCTCGCGACACTCGACGGCTTGATCGTGGTGACGCCCGAGTACAACCACGGCCCGAGCGCGGTGTTGAAGAACGCGCTCGACTACGCCTACACAGAGTTCGTCCGCAAGCCGATCGGCTTCGTGGGCTATGGCGGGGTAGGGGCGGCACGTGCCGTCGAGCAGCTGCGGCTGATTGCAATCGAGCTGCAGATGGTCCCGGTGAGCCGTGCCGTTCACTTCGGCATGGTGGAATCCCTCGGCATCATGCAGCAAGGCAAGACCTTCGAAGACTTTCCGCACCTGGCGCAGGCGGCCAACCGGCTGCTCGACGACATGTCATGGTGGACCAAGGTGCTGAAGCCGGCACGCGAAGGTATGACAACCGGGGCAAAGGCAGTGAATTCCTGATTCGGCTGCCGATCTCTAACAACTTATCGGCAGTGCAGACCGTCACACAGGACAGGTGCGTTGGCGGTGCGCATGCCCAGGCGCCAGTCGGTGCGGCCGCTGCGCCAGCCCAAGCTGCGCGTGACCGCCACTTCGTTACACCCGGGCACTTTGCGACGTTGAACCGGCTTCTGTCAGAATTCCAGCCTGACACAGCCACGGTGCAAATGGCGCAGCCTTGAACGAAAGTCGGGTTCTACTTCCTCAACCGACCAACCTCACTAAGCAATTCTGCGATCTTCCGCGGAACTCTTCTGACCGAGGCGGGCAATCGCCTGAGCAACGCCTGCGCCGTACGCCGGATCGGCTCTGGTGCAATTGGCGATGTGACGCTCCTGGATGTGTTTGGCAGCTCCGCCGAGCTGGCGGGCCGTATTATCAAACAGAATCTGGCGCTGAGCGGTGGTCATCTTCCGGAAGAGGTCACCCGGCTGCCGGTAGTGGTCGTCGTCGACGCGATGGTCCCAATGGGCCGCTGCGCCATCGATTGCCAACGGTGGCTCATCGAGCTGCTGCTGGTCGGCCCACTCGCCCCGGCTGTTGGGAAAGTAAGATGGCGTTGCCCCGAGATTGCCGTCCGTGCGCATGGCCCCGTCACGGTGATAGCTGTGGAATGGGCACTTCGGCGCGTTGACCGGGATGTGATTGAAGTTGACCCCGAGACGATAGCGCTGGGCGTCGCCGTAGGAGAAAAGCCGCGCCTGCAGCATCTTGTCCGGCGAGAAACCGATGCCTGGCACGATATTGGCGGGGGAGAAGGCGGCCTGCTCAACCTCGGCGAAGACGTTCTCTGGATTGCGATTGAGCTCGAAGAAACCGACCTCGATCAACGGAAACGCCGCCTTGGGCCAAACTTTGGTCAGATCGAACGGGTTGAATGGGAAAGCCCTGGCCTGCGCATCGCTCATCACTTGGATGAACAGGGTCCACCGCGGAAAACGGCCGGCCTCGATGTTTTCGAACAGGTCCCGCTGATGAGACTCTCGATCCTTGCCGACCAGCGCCTCGGCTTCCGCATCCGACAGGTTTTCGACACCTTGCTGGCTGCGGAAGTGAAATTTCACCCAGATCCGCTCGTCGTTGGCGCTAATGAAACTATAGGTGTGGCTGCCGAAGCCATGCATGTGGCGATAGGTACGTGGGATCCCACGCTCGCTCATGACGATGGTGACCTGGTGCAGAGCCTCGGGCAACAGCGTCCAGAAATCCCAGTTGTTATCGGCGCTGCGCATGCCGGTACGCGGATCGCGCTTGATGGCATGGTTGAGGTCGGGAAAGCGTAGCGGGTCACGGAAAAAGAATACCGGCGTGTTGTTGCCGACCACGTCCCAGTTGCCCTCCTCGGTATAGAACTTCAATGCGAAGCCGCGGATGTCGCGCTCGGCGTCGGCCGCGCCGCGCTCCCCGGCGACCGTTGAGAAACGCGCGAACATCGGAGTCTGCTTGCCGACCGCGGAGAAAATCTTCGCTTTGGTGTAAGCGCTAATTTCGTGGGTAACCGTGAAAGTTCCATGGGCACCCGAGCCTTTGGCGTGCATGCGCCGCTCGGGAATCACTTCGCGGTCGAAGTGCGCCAGCTTCTCGATGAGCCAGATGTCCTGCAGCAGCGCCGGGCCGCGAGGACCGGCGGTCTGGATATTGAGATTGTCGCTGACCGGCGCGCCTGTCGCATGAGTCAGGGGCGGGGAAGGGGGATTCGAGGAAGTGGGATTCCTTTTCACAGTGCGGCTCCTGACCAGGCTGATCCGCGGATTACGCTGCAGAAGTTGCCGCGCTTGAAGTTGGGGTCCTTGTCCGCCAGCACGTCCGCCTTGACGTTGCCGAATGTCGTATCCGGCTTGTGCTTGATGCCGTCGTAAAAGGCCTGGATGATGTCCTCCATGAACCGATTACTGCGCGGATGCGCTTCAACTACGGCATTTCGCTCTGCATCGCTGTACTCGGTATAGGTCAGACCGAGCACATCCATCTCGACGCCTGCCGTGACCAAGGCGACAACGGGGTGCATGCGCTGTGGAATGCCGGGTGTCGTGTGCAACGCGATCGCCGTCCAAACCGTGTCGACATCCGCTCGCGGGATGCCGCGGCTGCGCAGGAAATCACGGGCTGCGTTCGCACCGTCGACCTCGAAGCGCTCTTGGGCGCTGCTGTGCTTTGGAGTAAGTCCCATGTCATGGAACATCGCTCCCGCATACAGGAGCTCCGGATCGAAGCTCTGGTCCCGATGCTGTCCGGCCAGCGCACCGAAGTAGTAAACCCGGCTGGAGTGATGGAATAGCAGCGGCGATTCCGTGTCGCGGACCAGTTCGGTGATCTCCCGCGCAAGCTTGCTGTCGGGAATGCTCACCCCCTGCACTTTCAATGTCATAAAATCTCCTCACATGTGGCTCGAGCCACAGGAGCCTGCTGGAGGAGAATTGTGGCCGTATTTCACCGCGCTTACTTGTACGTTTCGGTTGTAATGCGCGATAGCCGTGTTCCCTGTAATCCGGGCTCGTCAGCGACGCGAGGAAGGCAAGTGCAGGCGAAGGTGGATAGCTTCATCCAGCACAATCCCCGATATCGCCGCTATACCTTCGAGACCGCGCTTGTCACAACGGAGCCCGTCGCTGACAAGCTTGCCGGTGAGGGATTCTTTACGTACTTCATCGATGGCGAACAACTGTTTGCTGCGTCTCCCAGCGAGGCATGATGAGGCCGGCGCCCGCCTTCATATTCGCAGCCAGGTTGCCGCCACGCTCGCGCGTGGGTGGGGCGCTAAGCGGATGCCAGGCGGCTCGGCAGATCGTCCCATTAAAGCGGACCGAGACATTCAAAAGTTACCCTCTAAGTTACCCGCTGGTTGGGCTTGGTACACTTGATGTCTCGTATTCGCGCCCGCACTGATAACATGCGGAATTCTCTAGCGATTTCTCGATCGCGGCGCGCATTCTGCGCCGCCAATTCACAGGTTTAGTAGGAACCAATAAACACTTGATTATTATAGATATTATTCAACTGGTGCCCGGGAGAGGACTCGAACCTCCACGGTGTTACCCGCTAGTACCTGAAACTAGTGCGTCTACCAATTCCGCCACCCGGGCAGGGCAGGGAAGGCGGCGAAATCTACGCACGGCTTCGGGAGCTGTCAATTGAAAGCGCGCAGAGGCAAATTCGGCACGGGTGGTCGAGGGGGCGATGGCCGCGACTCGCGGTCCTCGGATGGGCTGAGTGCGCGCTCCGCTGGCGCGCGTGGTGCCCGTCAGTCGGGGCCGACTTCGGGCCCAAGAGTTTCGCGCGGTCCGGGCGTTCGCGCCCCGGGAAGGGCGAAGACGCGGGGTGACAATGGAGCCGCGGTGCACGCCAAGGGTGGCAAAAGCGGT
>Ga0307511_10000701_pt1 | contig 35773 bp, 26 predicted proteins | sample 13_EM_MG_FD_200266 | JGI IMG/M metagenome (GOLD analysis project Ga0307511, IMG submission 200266) | Populus trichocarpa ectomycorrhiza microbial communities from riparian zone in the Pacific Northwest, United States - 13_EM | ecosystem: Host-associated > Plants > Roots > Unclassified | place... | reverse complement strand
CCCGCTCCTGACCCCCCGGCAAGCCTCCGCGTACGCCCTCACCAGCGGCTGTCCGCCGTTCTCGCGCCGCCACGCGAGGGCGTACTGACTCGGTGACAGGCCGTGCACCGGGCGGGTGGTCACGCCACCCAGAGTGATCAGATGCGCGTTGCCCGTGGCCACCAGGCAGATGCCGAGACCGGCGACCAGCGCCTCGTACGTCTCCTCCGTGCTCGCGATCTCCGCCCCGATGCGCGGCGGACGGCCACCGCGTTCGGTGAGGGCGAGCCAGTGGTCGCGCAGCGGGCCCGCGTCGGGCGGCAGGGCGAGGAACGGCTCGTCGACGAGGTCCGCGAAGGAGACCTCGGCGCGGGCGGCCAGCGGATGGGAGTCCGGGATGGCGACCAGGCGGGGTTCCTCCGCGACCACCGTCCAGTCGTAGCGCTCCGCGTCGGGCAGCGGCAGCCAGACGAAGGCGACGTCCGCGCCGCCGTCCGCGAGCCCGGCCGTCGGATCGTCCCAGCTCACCTGCCGCAGCCGTACGACCGCCTCCGGACGCGCGGCCGTGAACCGGGAGCGGATCGCGGGCAGCAGGCCGCCCCGGCCGGGGCTGGTGCTCATGCCGACCACCAGGGTGCTGCGCTCGGCCGCACTGACCTCCGCCAGCGCGGACGCGCCCTCCGCCCAGAGGGCCAACACCCGCTCGGCGTACGGCAGTAGGGCCGTCCCGGCGGCGGTCAGCGTCACGACCTGCCGGTCGCGGCGGAACAGCTCGGCGCCCAACTGCCGCTCCAGCGCCCGGATCTGCTTGCTCAGCGCGGGCTGTGACACGTACAGCTTCTCGGCCGCGCGCGTGAAGTGCAGTTCCTCGGCGACCGCGACGAAGTAGCGCAGGTCCCGCACATGGACGTCTCTCGTCATAGCCATCGGTTATGAGCTTAGGTCTTGGACGCGTCACCGGGGGCGGGATCAGGCTGGTCCGCAGATGGCAACACGGATCTCGAACGGATCTCCAGGGGAGACATCATGAACAAGGTGTGGCTCGTGACCGGCGCCAGCAGCGGGCTCGGGCGGGCGATCGTGGAGGCCGCGCTCGCCGCCGGTGACGTAGTGGTCGGCGCTGCCCGGCGGACCGAGGCGCTGGACGACCTGGTGGCCGCCCACCCCGACCAGTTGGAGGCGCTGCGGCTGGACGTCACCGACACGGGGGCGGCGGAGGCGGCCGTACGGGACGTGGTGGCGCGGCACGGGCGGATCGACGTGCTCGTCAACAACGCGGGCCGTACCCATGTCGGCGCCTTCGAGGAGACCACCGAGCAGGAGCTGAGGGACCTGTTCGACCTGCATGTCTTCGGGCCGGCCGCGCTCACGCGCGCGGCGCTGCCGTACATGCGGGAGCGGCGCTCGGGGGCAGTCGTACAGATGAGCAGCATGGGCGGGCAGATGTCCTTCGCGGGCTTCTCGGCGTACAGCGGAACGAAGTTCGCGCTGGAGGGACTGTCCGAGGCGCTCGCGGACGAGGTCGCCGAGTTCGGCATCAAGGTGCTGATCGTCGAGCCGGGCGCCTTCCGGACCGCTCTCTTGGACACCAGCCGGGCCGGGGTCAGCGCCGACAGCGGTGTGTACGCCAAGGTGACCGAGACCCGCGGCTTCGTCTCCGGCGGCGACGGCGGCCAGGCCGGCGACCCCGCGAAGGCGGCGGCCCTCATCCTCGCCGCCCTCGACGCCGAGGACACCCCGCTCCACCTGCCGCTGGGCGACGACGCCGTCGACGCCGTGCTCGGCCACCTCGACCAGGTGCGCGGCGACATCGCGGCCTGGGAGAAGCGGACCCGGGCGACCGGGTTCGACGCCTGACGGACGGCCGGAGACCCGGCTCGCCCACTCCCGTTCCCAAGCCCGACGAACGGCCGGGAACCCTTGGCCCGCCTGCTCCCGTCCCCGTTGTCAGTGGTGGGTGCCACGATGGACGCACGACGGGACGCATGCGAGCGGGGGTGACATGGAGGGGGAGTTTCCGCGCGGCGGGCGGCAGATCAGGGAGCTGTGCTCGCGGGGGACGCGGTTGTACGACGTGGCGCGCACCCTGCGTGCCGACCACACCCGCGCCCTCGACACCGTCCGCTCCGCGCTGGAACCGCTGCGGAGCGAACTCGTCGCCCAGGAGCTGGAGTCCATCCCCGTCGGCAGGCTGAAGGACGCCACCGAGGGGCGGCTGCGGCTCGGGCCCTTGGAGGCAGCGGGGCTCACCTCCGTGCGCGCGGTGCACGAGGCGAGCCGGTACGAGCTGCGGCAACTGCCCGGAGTGGGGCAGCAGACCGCCGACCGGGCGCTCGCCGCCGCGCGGCAGATCGCGCGGGCTGTCGGGGAGACCGTCTCCGTCCGTATCGAGGTCGACGACTCCGAACCCCGCGCCACCGCCCTGGTCGTCGCCCTGCAGCGGCTCGTCGAGGCGGGCCCCGAGCTGCGCCGCGCGCTGGACGCGGCCACCCGGCTCGACGAGCGGCTCGGCGCGCTGCTCCCGGTGGCCCGGCCCGCCACCAGCAGGCTGTTGACGGCGCTCGCCGGCCGCCGCCGCAGGGCCGGTGCGCTCGCCGCGGTCGCCGAACTCCATGAACTCGTCGCCGACGCCACCGCCCGGGACGTACCGCTGCTGATCGCCCAGGCCTCCACCGATCTGCTGCGCCCGCCGGTCTCCGACATCGAGGCCCTGGTCGACTTCGAGCTGCGGTCCGCCGAGTACTACAGCCAGCTCGCCGAGGTCGACGGGCAGCGGCCGGACCACGCGGCGAGCGAGGGCTTCCTGCCCTCTGAGCTGGCCGAGCGCGTGCACGCCCAGCAGCTGGACGACACCCACCGCCGGGTCTCGCTGCGCGGCTACCAGTCGTTCGGCGCCCGGTTCGCCCTCGCCCAGCGCCGGGTCGTCCTCGGGGACGAGATGGGACTCGGCAAGACCATCCAGGCCATCGCCGTACTGGCCCATCTCGCGGCCGAGGGGCACAGCCACTTCCTGGTGGTCTGCCCGGCCGGCGTGCTCATCAACTGGACCCGGGAGATCGGCGCCCGCAGCACTCTGCGCGCCCTGCCCGTGCACGGCCCGGACCGGCAGGAGGCCTACGGGGAGTGGCGCGAGCGCGGGGGAGTCGCGGTCACGACCTTCGACACGCTGCACACCCTGCCCGCGCCGGAGAGCCGGAAACCGAAGCGCTGGAAGCCCAAGGGCGAGGCCCCGCCCGGCCCCACCCCGGGCATGCTCGTCGTCGACGAGGCCCACTACGTGAAGAACCCGGACACCCGCCGCACCAAGTCGGTCGCCCTGTGGACCGAGCGCTGCGACCGCGTGCTCTTCCTGACGGGTACGCCCATGGAGAACCACGTGGACGAGTTCCGCACCCTCGTCCGCCACCTCCGTCCGGAACTGCTGCCGACGGTCCGCAACGGCACGGCGGCGGCCGGACCGCAGGCCTTCCGCAAGTCCGTCGCCCCCGCCTATCTGCGCCGCAACCAGGTGGACGTCCTCACCGAACTGCCCGCCCTGGTCCAGGTCGACGAGTGGGTGGAGCTCGGCGCCGCCGACCGCGAGGCCTACGACCGCGCGGTCGGCGCCGGGAACTTCATGGCGATGCGCCGGGCCGCCTACGCCGACGCCGAGAAGTCGGCGAAGCTCCAGCGCCTGCGGGAACTGGTCGCAGAGGCCGCGGAGAACGGCCTGAAGGTGGTGGTCTTCTCTTACTTCCGGGATGTGCTGACCACCGTCCGGCGCGCACTGGACGAGCCCGGCATGCGGGTGACCGGGACGATCTCCGGGAGCGTCCCGGCCCTCCGCCGGCAGCAACTGGTCGACGACTTCACGCAGGCCCGCGGCCACGCCGTGCTGCTCGCGCAGATCAGCGCGGGCGGGGTCGGTCTCAACCTCCAGGCCGCCTCCCTGGTCATCCTCTGCGAACCCCAGGTCAAGCCGACGGTGGAGCACCAGGCCGTGGCCCGCGTCCACCGCATGGGCCAGATACGCACGGTCCAGGTGCACCGCATGCTCGCCACCGACAGCGTGGACGACCGGCTCCTGACCATCCTCAAGAACAAGGACCGCCTCTTCGACCGGTTCGCCCGCCGCAGCGACCTCGCGGACGCCACGCCGGACGCGGTCGACATATCGGATGCCACCCTGGCCCGCCGCATAGTCGAGGAGGAACAGCAGCGGCTGGCGGCCGAGGCCAACTGACCCTGTCCGTCAGGGCAGTTGGCTGTTACCGGTAGGCGGCCGTCACGAGCGCACGTCGAGTTCGGCGAGAGCGGCACCCGTGCCGCCGCGCACGGTGACACGGACGTACCGGGCGGGCGTCCCGTTCGGGGCGTGCCACGCGCGGCCGTCCGCCGAGACCTCGACCGTGGAAGACCCCGGCCGCTTCGTCCATGTGGGCCGGACCGTCCCGACGCGCACCGGGCGGCCCAGGTCGACGGTGAGGGAGGCGCGGTCGGCGCCCGGGGACCAGGCGGTTGCGGGGCTGCCGTCCACGGCGGCCTCCGGATAGCGGCCGGACTCCGAGGAGGTCGCCGTCGCCGGCCGGCAGCGGGCCAGGTCGGTGGTGGGGGTGAGATCGGGCCGCCGGGTCTTCAGGGTGACCGTGCCGGAGAGGGTGCGGCGGCCCTCGGGGGTGTCCAGCACGAAGGGCGCCCCGGAGCGCAGCCGTACGGTCGTCGTCCTCGCGCCGATCGCGATGTCGTACGTGCGGCCGCGCCAGCGCAGGCCCGACAGGCGTACCCCGTCCGAGAGTTGGGGCGGCAGGCTCGGGTCGAGGTGGAGGGTGTCGGGGCGCAGCCGCAGGCCGGTCAGGCCGTGGGTGAAGACCTGGAGGAAGCCGCCCTTGCCGGTGAGGAAGTCCTGCGCGGGGGAGCCGGCGAGGGGGTCGGAGGCGCCCGCCTTGTCGCCCCGCGACTCCGAGAAGAGGGCGAACGGGCCGCGTGCGAAGGGCTGGTAGGCCCGCCGCAGATAGGTGTACGCGGCACAGCCCGGCTCGCCGACGGCCGCCGCGTCGATCGCGTGGACGGCGTCCGTCATGGCGGGGCCGTCCGGGTCGGTGCGCTGGGCGTAGTAGTCGAGGGTGGCGGCTCCGGCGCCGGCCGGCATCGGCCACTCCAGCGGGTAGATCAGCAGCACGGTGTCCGCCTGCTTGATCTGCGAGCCGTCGTAGCCGTCGTACTGGAGGAAGATCTTGCGCTTGGGGTCGTAGGGGATGCGCAGGTGGTCCGCGATGGTGAGCCAGTCGGCGGGGGCGGACGTGCCCAGCGTGCGGGCCGCTTCGGTGGCGGCGCGGAGGGCGGTGGCGGCGACGGCGTTGGTGTAGACGGCGTCGTTCACGCCGTTGCTGTACTCGTCGGGGCCTGCCACCTCCTTGATGGAGTAGGAGCCGTCGGTGTTCTTCGTGACCCGGGAAGTCCAGTACTGGGCAAGGCCGTTGAGGAGGGGCCACCCTTCGGTGCGGAGCCAGGTGCGGTCGCCGGTGGCGAGGTAGTACTGGCGGGCGGCGAGGGCGATGTCGCCCTGGAGGTGGTTCTGGGTGAGGCAGTGCGGGGGCTGCCAGCTCTGGCACTCGTTCCACAGCAGTCCGTGGCTCGCGCTGGTCCACGGGAAGAACAGGCCCTTCACCGCGGTCTTCGCGGCGTTCTCGGCGGCGGCCGCGCGGGTGCGGTAGCGGTAGTCGAGGACCGGGCGGGCGAGGTCGGGATGGGTGGTGAGCAGCGACGGGAACATCCAGGTCTCGGCGTCCCAGAAGATCATGCCCGCGTAGTTGTCGCTGGTCAGACCGGCGGGCGCGATGCTGTTCCGGGCGCCGGGGCGCAGCGCGGACAGCAGCCCGTACTGGGCGGAACGGGCCCAGAGTTGCAGATCCGGATGGCCGGGCACCTCGATGTCCGACGACCACAGCGCCCGCCACGCGGCACTGTGCGAGGCGAGCAGCGCGTCCCACCCGCGCCGCGCGGCCCGACCGGCCGCGTCCTGGGCGGCGGCCCGGGGATCGCGGGAGGTGAGGGAGGTGTCGACGCCGACGAACTTGGTCGCGGTGTAGGTACGACCGGAGCGGACGGGCAGGACGGCCGTCTGACTGGCGCTCAACTTCCTTTTCCGAGCGGCATGTTGATGACTGTCGGGCGGCGCGTCCAGCACGGAGGCCAGCGCGCCGTCGACCCCGGTCCCGTCCGTGCGGAACGCGACGCCGATGGTGTGCGCGCCGACCGGCCCGCCGGCCGTCTGCGTGACACGGCGGGCGCCGCGGCCGTCGAGGCGGTCGGTGAGGGTGAGTTCGCCGTCCCAGTGCGGGGTCACGCGCAGGTGCACGGCGCCGGTGTGCTCGCTGTCGCGGGAGGTGAGGACGTCGTAGACCAGGTCGGTGCGGCGGCCGTCCTGCGTCGTCCAGGTGAGGGACGTACGGACGTAGCCGCAGCGGAGGTCGAGGGTCTGGCGGTAGCGCGTGATCCGGCTGCCGCTGCCGTAGGTCTCGGCGCCCGCCGTCACATCGAGGCCGGTCCAGGTCGGGAGGGCGGCGAGGGCCTCGCGGCCTGCGGTGTTCGCGGGGCCTCGGGCGTAGAGCCCGGAGACGAACGCGCCGTCGTAGCGCGGGGTGTAGAGGGGCCAGCCGGTCTTCTCGCCGGATGCCGCGTAGCCCGCGCCGGCGGGCGGGACCCGGGTGCCGAGATAGCCGTTGCCGACGTAGGGGTGGTAGGTGTCGGCCGGGTCGATCCGGGTGGCCGACGGCGCCCAGCCGCGCGCCCCGCAGTCGTCGCGGGGGCCGGGCGCGGCCCACGCCGGGGGCAGGGGGAGGAGCAGGGCGGCGGCGAGCAGCGGGAGCAGCAGACGGGGTGGCTTGGTCACCGTTCGACGATGGGGTGCGCGGCGGGACGGCGACGGGAAGCGCGCGGGGAATTACCACGTACGGAGCGCACCCGGCCCCGAGCCCTGCCCTGCCGCCCCCTGCTACTGGTACGGCATCGGCTCGGTCACCCAGCCCGCCGTCAGGACGAGCCGCGACTCGCGGTGTACGGCCAGGAAGCCGAAGGGGCGGTCGAAGCGGGCCGTGACGACCGTGGTCGTGCAGCGGAGGTCGGGCCGGGCACCGCCGGGGGCGGGCGCGACCGCGGTCACCGCTCCCGCGCGGAAGCCGAGCGCGCCGAACTGCGCCACCGCCGACTGCTGGGCCTTGCCGATGGCCAGCGGGGCGGGGCTGATGCCGGGAAAGTGGCCGTCGGCGGTGTCCATGGCGGTGGTGAGCCCGAACAGGCCGGGCTGATCGAGGAGATCGTGCCGCGCGCTCATGTCGTAGGCCACCGTCGTCACGGACAGCTCCGGCGGCTGCGGTGTGGCGCACCGCTGTTGCTCGATGCGCAGGCCCGGTCCCACGTCGCCGTACGGGAGTTGGCCGCTGGGTACGACGGCGACCTGGCGGGCCAGGGCGGCGACGCCCGTGCCCAGCACCTGGCCGGGGGCCATCCGCTGTTCGCCGAGCAGGAGATGGACGTCGATGCCGTTGCCGCCGGGGACCTTCAGCTCGGTGACGTAGCCGTGTGGGCCGCTCGTCATGCCGGCCCGGTCGAGGCGGACGCCGGTGCGGCGCAGGCCCGCCAGCCGCCGTCCCCGCCAGGGCCCGGCGTCCGGGCTGACCAGCAACTCCTCGAAGGGGCGCGGCCATTCGGTGCGCAGCGCGAGCGCGCTCGCCAGCACCATCACCACGTCCGCGTCCAGGGCGATCGGCATCCGCTCGATCAGCCCGTCCGTCCGCTCGGCCGCCCACGCGTCCAACGCCCGCTGCCCGGACGGGAGATCGTCCGTGAGCACCCCGTGCGTGTACGCCGGCAGTCCGGTCCGCCACTCCTCGCGCAGGGCCAACTCGCGCCGGGTCCACAGGCCCAGCGCGGAACGCAGACCGGGCATCGAACCCAGCGCGGCCAGCAACTCCCGTGCGGAGGTGGCGGCTTGGTCGGCGGGCAGGCCCACCGCGTCCGCGAGTTCCGCCCGCGCGTCGCCCGACGCCCCGTCGGCGAGGAGTGCGAGCAGCGGCCACACCCCGGCCGCCGAGAACACCGTGCCGCCGGTCGCCGTGTCCGCCCAGCGCGCCGTCAGCCGGTTCACCGCGTCGACGGTCCCCCCGACCGCCGTGCCCTGAACAGCCGTCCCCTGGACCGCTCCCAATTCCGCCCCCGTCAGTGCCCTGGCGCAAGATCGCGCACGGGAAGGCTATCGTCGGCGCCCGGACTGCGGATGATCAGCCCCGGTCATCGGGGAGATGATCAGCTCCGGCCATCGGGGAACGGCTCCGGTTCGGTCACCCATCCCGCCGCCAGCACCAGCCGTGAGTGGCGGTGCAGGGCGAGGAAGGCGAAGGGGCGGTCGAAGCGGGCGGTGACGGTGGTGGTCACATGGCGGAGGTCGGGCAGGCCGCCGGGGACGGCGCCGACCGCCGTCACCGCCGCCGCGCGGAAGCCGAGCGCGCCGAACCTCGCCGTCGTGCACTGCTCGGCCGACCCGATGGCCAGCGGGGAAGGGCCGATGCCGGAGAAGTGGCCGTGCGTGGAGTCCCGTGCCGTCGTGAGCCCGAACAGGCGGTGCAGGCGCAGCAGATCGTGTCCCGCGGTCATGTCGTACGCCACCGTCGTCACGTCGAGCGTCGGCGGCTGCGGGCTGGTGCAGCGGGTCCGCTCCACGCGCAGGCCCGGTCCCGGGTCGCCGTAGGGGAGCTGGTCACCGGGTACTACGGGATGACGGCGGTCCAGGATTCCCACGCCCGCGCCCAGCACCTGGGCGGGTGTCATCCGCTCCTCCCCGAGCAGGAGGTGGACGTCGACCGCCGCGTCGCCCAGGACCTTCAGCTCGGTGACATGGCCGTCCGGTGTGTCCGCCACGCCGATCCGGTCCAGGAGGGCGGTCTCGCGGCGCAGGCCCAGCGGGACCCGGTCGCGCCAGTACGCGCTCTCCACCGGCACCTCGGTGAACGGCCGCAGCCACTCGGTGCGCAGGGCCAGCGCGCTCGCCAGCACCAGTTCGGTGGCGTCCGTCAGCGCGAGCGGCATGCACTCGATCAGCCCGCCGGTCCGCTTCGCCGCCCACGCGTCCAGGGCCGCGCGGTCGACCGCGAGGTCCCCGGTGAGCACTCCGTGCGCCTCGGCGGGCAGCCCCGCCGCCCACGCCTCGCGCAGCTCCACGGTCCGCTTCGTCCACAGCCCGAGCGCCGCGTCGACGCCCCGCATCGCCGCCAGCCCGGCCAGCAACTCCCGTGCGGCGGCGGCCGATTGGCCCGCGGGCAACCCCACCGCGTCCGCCAGCTCCGCCCGCGCCGCGCCCTCGGCACCGTCCGCGAGGAGGGCCAGCAGCGGCCACACCCCGGCCGCCGAGAACACCGTGCCCCCGCAGGCGGCCCCGGCCCAGCGCGCGGTGAGCGCGTTCACCGCCCGGACCGTCGTCTTAGAAACCCGCATTCCGCCCCCGGTCACCGCGTGCTTAACATGCGCGAGTCGTACGTCAGTTCCGCACCTGAAGATCTCCGGCTCCGCAGTGAAGCCCGCCCGCCGAAGATCCCCCGCCTGAACCAGGAGCACGGTACCCGTGTCCATACCCCCGCCGCCGGACCCCGAAGGTCCCCAGGACCAGCCCCCGGGCCCGGCTCCTCTCCCGCAGGCGCCCGCCACCCCGTACAACCCGTACGCCCCGCCGCCGGAGGACACCCACGGAACGGCACAGCCCCAACCCCCTTACGGGGCACAGCCGCAGCCCCCGTACAACCCGTACACCCCGTACCCCCAAGGTCCCCCGCCCCCCTACGCCCCCTACGGGCCCCAGCCCTACCAGACCTGGTCCCAGGGCTACAGCCCGTACAACAACCCCGCGCCCCTCAACGGCATGTCCATCGCCGCCCTGGTGCTCGGCATCCTCTGCTGCATCCCGGGCGTCGGTCTGGTCCTCGGGCTCATCGGGCTGAACCAGACGAAGAAGCGGGGCGAGCGCGGCCGGGGCATGGCGGTGGCCGGCATCGTGCTCTCGGCGTTCGGGCTGGTGCTGTGGGCGCTCGGGGTGGCCGGCGCCGCGACCGGCTTCTTCGACGACGTCGAGGTCAGCGGGGGGAACAGCGCGAGCGCCTCCCCCGGGAAGGGCCAGTGCTTCGACGCGCCCAGCGGTTCGCTGGAGGGCATGGCGTACGACTTCGACGTGGTGTCCTGCGCGGGCGAGCACGACGGCGAGGTGTTCGCCGTCGTGCGGCTGAGCGGCGACTCGTACCCGGGGGACAAGAAGGTCACGGCCACCGCGGACGACCGGTGCTACGCGCTCCAGGACTCCTACGCCATGGACGGCTGGGCCGTACCCGACGACGTGGACATCTACTACGTCACCCCGACCGCGGAGAGCTGGAGCCTGGGCGACCGCGAGATCACCTGCGCGTTCGGCAACAAGGACGAGGAGGCGAGCCTGCCCGGCGGTTCGCTGCGCAACGACGCCACGACCCTCGACGCGGACCAGGTCGCGTATCTGAAGGCGGCCCACGTCCTCAACGCGGCGCTCGACTCGGCACCCGACGCGCAGTACGTCGAGGACGACCTGCCGGGGCACAAGGCCTGGGCGGGCCGGGTCTCGACCGCGCTGACCGAGCAGGCCGACCTGCTGGAAGGCCATCAGTGGCCGAGTGCCTCCGCGAAGCCGGTCGCGGACCTGGTCAAGGACCTGCGGGCGGCGCAGAAGCAGTGGGCGAAGGCGGCCGGGGCCTCCGACGCCGACGAGTTCTACGGGTACTACGACAAGGGTGCCGAGCTCATCGACCCCCACCTGTCGGTCACCGCCCGCAAGGCTCTGGGGCTCGCCACGACCCCGCCGCCGTACGACGAGAGCGACAGCGGAGGGGACAGCGGGGGAGGCGATACCGGTCTGGAGGTGTGACGGCCTCTATAGCGGGGAGAAACTGCCTGGGTAAGCCCACGCCGGGCACAAGTCATCACATCGAGTGATTCTCTGGCCTTTGCTTGCATGGCACAACCCACGGTTGCCAGGCTGTTGCTGTCTGTACAACCTGATGGGAGCGGCCAGTGACATTCGGTGAGCAGCCGGCGTATCTGCGCGTCGCGGGTGATCTCCGCAAGAAGATCGTCGACGGCAGGCTGCCTCCGCACACCCGGCTGCCCTCGCAGGCCAGGATCCGCGAGGAGTACGGCGTCTCGGACACGGTCGCTCTTGAGGCGCGCAAGGTGCTGATGGCCGAGGGGCTGGTCGAGGGACGCTCCGGCTCGGGTACGTATGTGCGCGAGCGTCCGGTGCCGCGCCGCATCGCCCGCTCCGGGTTCCGCCCCCCCGTCGGCGCCACACCGTTCCGGCAGGAGCAGGCCGACGGCGAGGCACGCGGCACCTGGGAGTCCAGCAGTGAGCAGACCGAGGCCGGCGGCGCGATCGCCGAGCGGCTCGGCCTCCAGGCCGGCGAGCGGGTGATGCGCACGAAGTACGTGTTCCGGGACGCCGGCGAGACGATGATGCTCTCCACGTCCTGGGAACCCCTCGCGGTGACCGGCCGTACGCCCGTGATGCTGCCCGAGGAGGGCCCCCTCGGCGGCATGGGGGTCGTCGAGCGGATGCGGGCCATCGACGTCGTCGTGGACAACGTCACGGAGGAGGTCGGCGCCCGGCCGGGCCTCTCCGAGGAACTGCTCGCGCTGGGCGGGGTCCCCGGGCATGTGGTCCTGGTCATCCAGCGCACGTACTACGCCTCTGGGCGCGCGGTGGAGACGGCCGACGTGGTGGTCCCGGCCGACCGCTACCGGATCGCCTACCACCTGCCCGTGAAGTGATCGCGTACCACCTGCCCGTGAAGTGGTCGCCTGCCACCTGCTCGTGAAGTAATGCACCGACTTCCCGTGAAGTAGCGCGCCGAGTAGCGAGTCGGGTGCATTCCCGGTGAAGTAGCGCAACTTTCCCGGCACTTGTTGCCGGAACCGGTCAATCCGCCCTGCCCTGGCGGCCGTTGGATTCCGGTCTTTTTCGCAGGTCGCTCACGGGACCGGTACCGTGCCTCCGACCGGATGCATCGAGGTGTGCCAACGGCGCGTTCGTTGTCGTGCGCCCCCTCCGTCATGGCTGGTTGCGTACCTCTTTGTGAAAAGGCGTATTCGCTGCGTGAAGGTTAGGCGTAGGCTCCGGCATATGCGGATTGCGGTTTCCTTATGGGGTGGGGCACGGCACGAACCGCGAGCGGGAAGCGGAGGGGCGCGATGAACGACGGCACGATCACTCTTCCCTGGCTCGTGATACGGCAGGACGACAACGGCAATCGCTACCGGGTGGGCAGGTACGCGACCCGCGCCGAGGCCCAGAAGATCGCGGACAGCCTCGACGACCGCAAGCACAAGCAGCTCTACTGGGTCGAGCGGATCGGACAGAACGGGGACGCCACCCGCAACTGACGCACCCCGTAGGCTCCGGCGCATGACGACACGGATCGTGGTGGTCGGAGCCGCCCTGTTCGACGGCGACTACGACGACGGCGGTGACGGCCGCGGCGGCCGGCTGCTCGCCGCCCGCCGCAGCGCACCCCCGGAGCTGGCCGGCCGCTGGGAACTCCCCGGCGGCAAGGTGGAGCCCGGCGAGCGCCCCGACGCCGCGCTGGTGCGCGAACTCCGCGAGGAGCTCGGCGTCGACGCCGAGACCGTCGCGCGCGTCCCGGGGGAGTGGCCGCTGAAGCCGCCCTACGTCCTCCAGGTCTGGACGGCCCGTCTGCTCCCCGGTTCGGCCCGCCCGCGCCCCCTGCAGGACCACGACGAGCTGCGCTGGCTCGCCCCCGCGGACATCTGGACCGTCGACTGGCTCGACCAGGACGTCCCCGCCGTACGCGAAACGCTGGCGCTGCTCGACGCCGGGGCGCGCTGAACCCGTCGTAGGCCGGGACGAGCCGGGTGTGCGGAACCCGCCGTAGTTCGTGGCGGACGGGCGCGCCGGATTCGTATGGGGCGCGAGGTGGTGGAGTGCGCCGGGGTCGGTGTACGCCGTTCGTGCCACAGTGCGCCCTCCGGGACGGTACCGGGCTCTTGATATCGGGTATGTGCCCATTAACCCCATGAAATCGGACATGGGTGTGCTGGGCCGTCCCGGGATGTGATCGGCTTGATCGACACCGAAGGCGACTGCGCCGGGTGGACCTTTCCTGCCGACCCCGGAGCTGTCCGCGCCGCGCGCTCGGCCGTCCGCGGTCAGCTGCGCGACTGGGACCTCACCGCTCTCGCCGACATCGCCGCGCTGCTGGTCAGCGAGCTGGTGACCAACGCGCTACGGCACGCCACGGGCCCCATCGGCGTGCGCCTGGTCCGCCCCGTCGGCCCGGACGGCGTCCTGCTGGTCGAGGTCTCCGACCCGCTCCCCGACCCGCCCCGCGAGCGCGTCGCCCGCCCCGAGGACGAGAGCGGACGCGGCCTCCAACTGGTCGCCGACGCCTGCGTCCGCTGGGGCACCCGGCCCGGGGAGACGGGCAAGACGGTGTGGTTCGAACTCGCGGTCCCGGGATGAACCCGGCCCGGTGCGCGGGCGCACGCTCCTGTACGAACCGGACAGTGGTGTCCATCGATTGGTCAAGGCCTGTGACGGTTGTCGATCGGCGTGGTTCGACTGCGTGTCCGCTGGTTAGAAGACTGGGAGTGTTGTCGCGGGCAGGTCCGAAATGCATCGGGATTGTCCTGTGATCGTGAACACCGTGTTGTGGGGCGCCGTAGTGCTGGATACTGCGGGCAGCCGCCCCCGGTGACCGGTGCCGGACGCGGTGAGCTGGAGGGGACGGTTCGCGTGAGCGAGATACCAGCGAAGGCCACGGAGTCCGAGGACCCGTCGGGCGGCGCGAGGGCTGAGGCCGTGGGCTTCGCCGACGTGCCCTCCGCCGACGCCATGTCCGTCGGCGACGCCATGTGGCAGAGCAGCCCGCCCGGTTCGATCTACGACTACATCAAGGTCGCCTCCTTCTCCATCGGCCCCGATGGGCTCGTCGACCAGTGGAGCCTGCGGGCCGAACAGCTCTTCGGCATCCCCGCGGAGCAGGCCGTCGGCATGGACCCCATCGAGGCGTTCGTCGACCCCGAACTGCGCGAGCACGGCCAGCGGAAGATGGCCGAGATCCTGGACGGCCGGGAGTGGACCGGAGTGGTGCCCTTCCGGGTGCCGGAGAGCGCAGAGGGCGATCCGGGCAAGGAGGGCCTCGCCGAGGTCTATGTGATGCCGACCCGGACCGAGGAGGGCGAGCGGGCCGCCGTCTGCATCGTCGTCGACGTCCGCATCCTGCGTCGTATCGAGACCGATCTCGCCGCCTCGCAGTCGATATTCGGTCAATCTCCGTTCGGGTTCCTGCTGATCGACCCCGACCTGCGGGTCCGGCGTGCCAACCAGCAGATCGCCAACACCTTCGGCGGCACCCCCGACGACCACCGGGGCAACGGCGTCCAGGACTATCTGCAGAGCCCCGAGGCCGAGCGGGTCACCGCGACCCTGCGCCGGGTCCTGGAGACCGGCAACTCGATAACGGACATGCATGTCACCGGATTCGTGCCCGGCTCCGAGGAGCGCCGGCACTGGTCCATCAACCTCTACCGCGTGCACAGCGGCAGCGGGCGCCCCATCGGCATCGCCTGGCTCGGCACCGACGTCACCGCCCGCCGCGCCGCCGCCCGCGAGGCCGCCTCCGCGCGGCGCAATCTCGCCCTTCTGAACGAGGCCGGCGCCCGCATCGGGAACTCCCTCGACCTGGAGACCACGGCCCGCGAACTCCTCGACGTCGTCGTCCCCGGCTTCTGCGACCTCGCCACTGTCGACCTCTACCAGGGCCTCCTGGCCGGCGACGAGACCCCGCCGGGACGGGCCGACGGCAGCGCGGAACTCCGCCGGGTGGCCTTCGCCAGCGCGGTCTCCGACGCCCCCTTCGTGGGCGGCGGCGCCCCCGTCGCCGTCGGCGCGGTCCACCACTACCCCTTCAACTCGCCCTGCGCGGACGCCCTGCGCACCGCCCGCCCGCAGTACGTCCCCGCCGAGGAGGGCGGCCCCGTCCAGTCCACGCTGGCCGTGCCGATGGTCGCCCACGACACCGTCGTAGGACTCGTGCAGTTCGCCCGTACGAAGGGCAGTGAGCCGTTCGGCGACCGGGACCGGGATCTCGCGGTGGAGCTGGCGGCGCGGGCCGCCGTCTGCATCGACAACGCGCGCCTGTACCGGCGTGAGCACGAGCGGGCGCTGATACTGCAGCGGTCGCTCCTGCCGCCCGGCGACCCGGAGGCCTCCGGCCTCGACATCGCCTGCCGCTATCTGCCCGGGAACGCGGCGACGGAGGTCGGCGGCGACTGGTTCGACGTCATCGAACTCCCTGGCCACCGCACGGCGTTGGTCGTCGGAGACGTCATGGGTCGCGGTCTACGCGCGGCGGTGGCGATGGGCGAACTGCGCACAGCGGTCCGCACTTTGGCCCTCCTCGACCTCGAACCGGCCGAAGTTCTTTCGGCGTTGGACGAGATCGCACGCGGGCTCGGCACCCCCGGCGGCGTCCAGCAGGCCACCCGGGCCGCCCGCCGCCCCCGCGAGGCCGACCTCTCCGAGGTGTACCTCGCGACCTGCATCTACGCGGTCTACGACTCGGTGACCAGGCGGTGCACCTTCGCCAACGCGGGCCATCTCCCGCCGGTCCTGGTGGAACCCGGCGAGGCGGCGCTGATGCTCGACGTCCCGCCCGGCATGCCGCTCGGCGTCGGCGGCGAGCCCTTCGAGGAGGTGGAGGTCGAACTGCCCGAAGGCGCACTGTTGGCGCTCTACACGGATGGACTGGTCGAATCCCGCGACCACCCCCTCGACGAGGGCCTCCAGGCCTTCGTGGGCGCCCTCACCGACCCCAACCGCCCGGCGGACGACGGCCCTCCGGTCACGGCGGCGGCGCTCAACGCCGAGACCCACCGCGACCTGGAGGACGTCTGCGACCACGTCCTCAGCACCCTCGACACCCACCACGGCGAGGACGACATCGCGCTGCTGATGGCCCGCGTCCAGGGCCTGCCCGAGGACTCGGTCGGCGACTGGACGCTGCCGCGCGAGCCGCGCAGCGTGGGCCGCGCCCGCGAGTACGCGCGCGCCCGGCTCCAGTCCTGGGATCTCGAACCCCTCATCGACACCACCGAGTTGCTGGTCAGCGAACTGGTGACGAACGCGCTCCGGTACGGCGAGGGCGAGATCAGGCTACGGCTGCTGCTGGACCGCACGCTGGTGTGCGAGGTCTGGGACGCGGGCCTGGTCCAGCCGCGCCGCCGCCGCGCCCGCGACACGGACGAGGGCGGCCGGGGCCTCCAACTGGTCGGCCTCCTGTCGGCGGCCTGGGGCTCACGCCGGACCCCTCGCGGCAAGACGGTCTGGTTCGAACTCCCGCTCCCGGACGGCGAAACCGGAATGGTGGACCCGGCGGAGGCACTGCTCAGCCTGTTCTGACGGAGTCGGAGACGGAGGCGGGCCTGCCCCGGGTAGAGGTTGCCGCGTTTCCGGGTGTCGGGTCCGCCGAAGGCGAGGGGCGGGCCGTCGTCCGGATCCTCGTCGAGTAGTACCCCGCCGGGGACGGTTCCGCCTGTGTGTTCGGCGTTGGTGGGGGTGCTGCTCAGTCTGTTCTGGCGGAGTGGGAGGCGGGCTCACCGGGGTCGGGTCTCTCGCGTTTTCGGGTGTCGGGTCCGCCGAAGGCGAGGGGCGGTCCGCCGTCCGGATCCTCGCCGAGCAGCACTCCGCCGAGGACGGCTCCGCTCGTGTGCTCGGCGCCGCCGGAGTACGGGTTGCCGTGCACGCGGACGTCCTGCTCGGCCAACTCCCGTGCCGCCGACGCGGGTTCGGCGGCCGTGGCGGGGTCGGTGCCGAGCAGCCGCTCCGCCTCCGCCAGCAGGGTCCGCGCTCCGGCGCCCACCGCACCCCGGTGCGTCGCCACGAATCCGTCCGCCGCCCGGACGTCACCCCGGCCGACGAGCCATGCGGCGGCACCGAGTACCCCGTCCTGCCCGCCGCCCAGTGCCGACACGGCCCGCACGATGCTCCGCAGGGCGGCGAGGGGGTCGTACGGACGGTCGCTCGTCAACTCCTCCCGTACGGCGGCGAGGGCAGCGTCGGTGTCACCCAGGAGGGAGCGGGACACACTGTCGGCTGTCGCGGTGGCCGCTCGCGCTCTCACGGCCTCCGCGCCGGTGAGCGCGGCCGGGACCAAGTCGGCGGCGCCGGCCAGGGAGTCGGCGAGCTGGTCGACGCCGGTGAGGAGGGTGTCGGCCTGACCGACGGCGCCCTCGGCGGCGCGAAGGTCGCGCACCGCCTGCTCGCTGCGCCCCAAGTCGGCTGCTTGGCGGGCCTGGTTGAGGTGGGTCGTGGCGAACACGAGGCGGTCTTTGGCCTGTTCGACGTAGCCGGTGACTGTCGCGGTGGCCGATGCCGGGTAACGCGCGTGCAGGTCGGCGAGCGTGGCTTCTACGGCCCCCGTACGGCCGGTCAGTTCACGGAACCGGCCCTCCGCGACCTCCAGCGCCCCGCCCGTCTCCCGCACCAGCGCCCGGAGTTGATCGAACTCCGGGGCTGCGGCATCCAGTCGCCGCCCGGCTTCGGCACACCGTCCGACGATGCCGGCGAGGGCTTGCCGCCGGGCCGCTTCCTCGTCACGGCCCTCCGGGACGCCTCGGCCGTAGCGCAGGTGTATCGCGAAGGCGGCGGCGAGTTCGCGTTCGGCCTCCCGCAGGGCCCGATGGAACGGTTCGGCGGCTGCCGGTCCGAACCGGGCCTCGGCGAAGGAGAGTTCGGCCCGGCTGGTGCGTATGCAGTCGTCGGCCTGGACGAGCGCGGCACCGGCCTGCCGTTCGAGTACGGGCAGTGGGGTCACCGGGGGCCGGGGCGACACCGCGGGTGGTATCCCGGGTGACACCACCCCGGGAGTCGTACGGGTACGGGCCCTACGGGTGCGCCGCACATACCCGTACCCCGCGAGTACCCCGGCCCCGCCGACGGCGACGAGCGGCAGGACGAGGTCGGCAGCGGACGTCCCGTCGACCGCCTGCCCGGCGGTGGTGTCCTGCTCCGCGGCGGGCCCGGCCCGGGTGGCCGCAACCGGAACCTCCGCGTTGATCGTCATCACCGGCAACACCAGCCACACGACCCCGGCCGCCCCACCCAGCACGGCATGCGCCACCCGCACGGATATGTGAGAGGCCGCGCATCGCGGCCGGCCGCGTATCAAGGATGACGTCACATTTCGGAGCGTATGAGCAGGATTACGGACGCGCGACCGGGGCGGGACGTGGGGGTGTGCCGGTGACGGGTGGGGTGTGGGGTACGGCAACGGGAGGGGAGACGCGGTGACGGAGCATGCGGGGGGTACGGGTACGGGGAGAGACGAGGGTCCCGAGGTCGCCGACGCCGATGTACCTCCACAGGGGCCACCCGCACCCGGCGACGAAAGCAGCACGGGTGGTAGGGGCAGTACGGGTGGGAGAAAGAAGTGGGCCCGCTGGACCCGCCGTACCGCCCTCGCGCTCGTGCTCCTCCTGGTCCTCCCCACCCTCGCCGCAGAGATCGCCCTACGCGTGAACTACGCCGGTGACCCCGTGGACGGCACCCACACCAGGAACCGGGACGCGATCTGGCTGGGCCACGCCTGGGTGGACGGGCGGAAGAGCGACGCGGACGTCACCGCGTTGGCCCGTCGGCTGAAGGGCACCGGAATTCGTGATCTGTACGTCCATTCGGGGCCCCTGGAGCACGACGGCACCCTCCCTGAGGCGGACTACCCCAGAGCTGGCCGGCTGATCGAGTCGGTCCACCGCGTGCTGCCCGGCGTACGCGTGCAGGCCTGGCTGGGGGACAAGCTCGCGACCGAGAGCCCGGACGGTCTGCGGCTGCAGCGCGCGGCGACCCGTACCGCGATCGTCGCCTCCACCCGTCAGATCCTCGACGCCGGCTTCGAGGGTGCCCACTTCGATCTGGAACCGCTGCACTCCGGCGACCGCGACTACCTCGACCTGCTCGACCGGCTGCACGACGTCACCGAGTCCCGGAACGCCCAACTCTCCGTCGCAGCCCACCAGATCGACCCGCTCCCCGCCTTCCACTCCTTCTGGGGCACCATCACCAACCACCCCAAGTGGTGGTCGCAGGCGTACTTCGGCCAGGTCGCCCGTCGGGTCGACCAGATCGCCGTCATGTCGTACGACACGATGCAGCCCCTGCAGAGTCTCTACGGCGGCTATGTCGCCCAGCAGACCTCGCTCGCCCTGGAGGTCACCCCGGACTCCACCGATCTGCTCATGGGCCTGCCCTTCTACCACGAGAACCGCTTCGGCCACCGGGGCTCCGCCGAGACCGTCCCCGCCGCCGTCCGGGGCGTACGCCTCGGCCTGTCCCGCACGGACGCGGACCGTGCGAACTTCGGTGTCGCCCTGTACGTGGACTTCGCGGCGACGGAGGCGGACTGGACGGCGTACCGGGAGGGTTGGGTGCGCTGAGCCCGCGCCCGACAAGGGCTCAGCGGCGGCGCACCCGGCCGGCCAGTGCGGTTCTGAGGGCGCGCAGGGCGTAGTGCGTACGGGACTTGACCGTGCCCGGGGGGATGTCGAGCAGCTCGGCGATCTCCGCTATGGGGCAGCCCCGGTAGTAGGTCAGGGCGAGGATCTGCCGCTGCTGGACGGTCAGCCGGGGCAGCGCGTCCAGGACCAGCTGGGTGTCGAGGATGCGGTCGGCCGCGTCCTGCACGGACAGGTCGAGGTCGTCGATGCTGTCGGTCTCCCGGGGGCGGATCCGGCACGCCCGGTGGTGGTCGATGACGAGGTTGCGTACGACCGTGAAGAGCCAGGGGCGCAGTTCGGCGGGCCGGCCGTCGATGTGGTCGTAGCGGGCCCAGGTGCGCAGGGTGGCTTCCTGGAGGACGTCCTCGGCCGTGTGCCAGTCGCCGTTGAGCAGGCGGGCGGCGTAGCGCAGCAGGGCGGAGCCGTGGTGGTGGTAGACGGCGCGGACGAAGTCCTCTTTGTCCGGGCGGGCGGTGGGTTTCATGGAGTGGGGCACCTTGTCGGGTGTCGAGCGGTGGCTGGGGGCGTGGGTGGGGGCCCGCACACCACGGCGTGCGTGCGTCGGCCTTTCGACGCCTTCAGTAGCCCGAGCATCGCCGCGCCGACTGCTCACTTCCCAGACCATTCGCCGCTCACTTGACCGGCCCTCGCGCACCGGGACTTGACCCTCGTACGGCCTCATGTGCCCCCCACGCGGCCGGCACCGCACCCGGTATTCCAGTCGGCGTTCCAGGCTCCGGGGGAATCCGCAGGTCGGGCGCCATTCCGGTGTTCCAGCGTCCCGTAATGAGCCGTCGGTCTCGCGTCCGGGACGACCGCGCCCACAGTCTTGGGCCGTCCGACCCGGCAGCACTCGCCGTACTCCGGCAACCGCCGCTCGCCGTACTCCGGGCATCCACAGAACCCGTATCCACAGAAAAGGCAGTCCGTCATGCGTATCTTCAGCCGCCGCAGCGCTCGTACCCTCGCCCCCTCCGCGCTCTTCGCCGTCCTCGCGGCGGCCGGTGTGCAGGCGGCGGCCCAGTCGGCCGACGCCGCTCCCCAGAGGGCCGCGGCGATCACGGCCTGCACCACGGCCCACATGAAGGTGACGGTCAGCCCGGTGACCCGGCCGATCAACCACCTGCTGCTGAAGGCCACCAACACCGGCACCAAGGCCTGCTACGCCTACGGTGCCCCGTTCCTGCGGGCCGGCGCCGATGCCCAGGCCCCGCTGGCCTGGGACGAGGACTCCGTCCCGCAGTCGGTGGTCACCCTCGCGCCCGGCAAGTCCGCCTACGCGGGGATCAGCACCTCCACGCCCGACGGCGAGGGCGGCTACAAGGCCAAGACGCTCGGCGTGCTGTTCTCCAACCGGGCGCTGAACGGCTCGGTCGGCCCGGAGAAGACCCTGAAGCTGCCGCACCACGGGGTCTACTTCAACAGCGCCGCCACCGTCGGCTACTGGCAGAGCAGCATCGGCCAGGCGCTCTTCGGCTGAGCCACCGAGCCACGGCTGCCGCCCGCCCCTGCCCGCCCGCCGTTTCTGATCAGCCAATCGGTCTGGGAAGTGAGCAGTTCCGCTGCCGAATCTGGACGCCTTGCCCTGATCGAGAAGGAGAGACGACGATGCGTACGTTGGTAGTGGGTGCGGGCCCGACCGGCCTGGTGACCGCGATGCTGCTCGCCGCGGAGGGTGCGGAGGTCACGGTGGTCGACCGTGACCCAGGGCCGCCGGAGAGTGACGCGGCGGCGGTCTGGCAGGACTGGCGGCGGCCCGGGGTCAACCAGTTCCGGCAGACCCACTGTCTGCTGCCGGGCGGGCTGCGCCTGCTGCGGGACGAGCTTCCGGGCGCGGTCGACCGGCTGCTCGCTCTGGGCGGGCGCCAGGGGCACAACATGATCGCCGGCACCTGGGGCCTGCCGGGCCTCGGCGGCCGGCGCCCGGAGGACGACCGGTACGAGACCGTGGCGGTCCGGCGCCCGGTCCTGGAGGCGGCCCTGCTGGCCGAGGCGGAACAGACGCCCGGCGTCACCGTCCGCCGCGGGGTGCGGGTGACCGGACTGCTCACCGGTGACGCCCGTACCGCCGGATCCCCGCAGGTGACCGGCGTACTCACCCAGGACGGCGAGTCCCTGACCGCGGATCTCGTGGTCGACGCGGGCGGCCGCAACTCCCCGGTCGCCGAGCTGCTCGCGCGGATCGGCACGGCCCCCGACGAGCAGCGCGCCGAGACCGGATTCCGCTACTACACCAGGTTCTTCCGCTCGGCCGACGGCACACCGGGACCGCAGCCACCGTGGCCGCTCTGCCACCACGACAGCGTCAGCGTCCTCTCCGCCCCGGGTGACAACGGCACCTGGTCGGTGACGCTGGTGACCTCCGGGCGCGACCAGGAACTGCGCGCCCTGACCGACACCGGCGCCTGGCAGCGGGCGCTGAAGCTGTACCCGTGGTTCGCGCCGTTGGGGGAGGCGGAGCCGCTCACGGACGTACTGGCGATGGGTGGAACCGAGAGCCGGCGGCTTCGCGCGGGGGTCGACGGCCGGCCGCTGGTCGCCGGGATCGTCCCGGTCGGCGATGCCTGGGCCACCGTCAATCCGCAGTTCGGCACCGGCATGACCATGGGATTCCGGCACGCGGCGCTGCTGCGTGACGCCGTGCGCGCGGTGGGCTTCGACGATCCCGCGGACCTCGCCCTGAGGTTCGACCGGGTCACCGAGACCTTCCTCGCGCCGGTCTGGGACAACTTCGCGCTCTGGGACCGGCACCGGCTGGCCGAGATCGACGCCGAGATCCGGGGCGGGACGTACACGTCCGCCGACGAGGCCTGGAACCTGCAGGCCGCCGTCGAGGCCGTCCGCTGGATGGATCCCGACGTGCTCCGCGGGCTCGCCGAGGTGGCCTGCCTCCTGGCCACTCCGGAGGAGGCTCTGCTGAAGTCCGGGCTGGTGGAGAAGGTGCTCGCACTCGCGCCGGGCACTCCTCGGTACGCCGAACCCGGCCCCACCCGCCGCGCACTGCTCACCGCGGTGCGAGGCGTCTGACGACGTAGTCGACGTAATCTACGGACCCACATCCACGGACCCACCGGCCCGGCAGCACGGAAGGAACCCATGTCCACGGCAGACGGCGGCTCGCTGGCCGGCCAACTCATCGCGGCCCGGGACCGGGCGTTCGTGGGCCGGTCGGCCGAACAGGCCCTGTTCCGCTCCGCGTTGGCGGGTGACCCCGGCGCCGCTCCGGTCCTCTATCTGCACGGGCCCGGCGGCATCGGCAAGTCCGCGCTGCTGCGCCGGTTCGCACAGGAGGCGCGCGGGGCGGGCCGGCCGGTCGTCGAGGTGGACGGCCGTACGGTGTCGCCCACGCCGGAGGGATTTACGGCGGCCGCGGCCGAGGCGGTCGCCGAGCCCGGGGCGGTGCTGCTGGTCGACACCTTCGAGCTCTGCCAGGGGCTGGAGGGCTGGCTCTGGGAGCAGTTCCTGCCCCGGCTGCCGCTCGGCGCGGTCGCGGTGGTCAGCGGCCGGCAGGCACCCGACCCGGCCTGGGTCTCCGACCCGGGCTGGGCGGACATCCTGTGGGTCATGCCGCTGCGCAACCTCACTCCCGAGGACGCGCAGGCGTTCCTGCGTTCGCGGGGTGTGGCGGAGGGCGCGCACCACACCCTGCTGTCGTTCACCGGCGGCAACCCGCTCGCCCTGGCGCTGGCCGCCGCGGTGGCCGTCCGGGACTGCCGCCGGACGCCCGGACCGGCGTCCGGCCGGCTGCCGAACCATGACGTCATCGCCACTCTGGTGCCACGGCTGGTGGGGGATCTGCCCAGCGTGGAGCACCGCACCGCGCTGGAGATCTGCGCGTACGCCTACGTCACCTCGGAGGCGCTGCTGCGTGCCCTGCTGGACGACCGGGCCCCGGAACTGTTCGCCTGGCTGCGGGCGCAGCCGTACATGGAGTCCACGGCGTCCGGGTTGTTCCCGCACGATGTGGTGCGCGAGACGCTGGTGGCCGACCTGCGCTGGCGCGACCCCGACGGCTTCGTCGCCCTGCACAAGCGGCTGCACCAGTACCTGTTCGAGCAGTTGCGCGCCGCCCCGGCCACGCAGATCCTCCCGGCGACCGGAGCTCTGCTCCACATGCACCGCACCGACGGCCGCATGGCCCACTTCCACGACTGGCGCAGTACCGGCCACGTCTACGACCAGCCGTGCGCCGCCGCCGACGAGGCCCGGGTGCTGGAGCTGATCGAGGAGGCGGAGGGGCCCGAGTCGGCCGGGACGGCCCGGCACTGGCTCGACCGGCAGCGCTCCGCATTCCGCGTGTACCGCTCCGCGCAGACCGGCGAGATCGTGGCCTGCTCGGCCTGGCTGCGGCTGACCGGGCTGGAGGGCGCGGACGCCGACCCCGTGGTGGCCGCGGCCTGGGCCCACGCCCGCGCCAACGAACCCCTGCGCGCCGGGGAGCACCTGGCCCTGGCCCGGTTCACCGTCGACCCCGCGCACTACCAGCGGCCCGGCCCGGCCACGACCCTGACGCAGTGGCGGGCGATGGGCGAGATCTTCCGCGTCGACCGGCTCGCCTGGTCGTTCGTCGTGATGCGCAACGACGGCTTCTGGGACGGGCACCTGAGCCATTTCGACATGCTCCCGACCGACACCGATCCGGTGGTGGGCGACCACTCCTACCGTCTCTTCGCCCACGACTGGCGGGCCCAGCCCGTCGTCCCCTGGCTGGCGGCGAAGACGGACGTCGCGCTGTCCGGCACCGTCCGCCCCGAGCCGGAACCGGCCGCCGTCGCGGGCACGGTGCCACAGCCGACGGAGCCGACCGAACTCGTCGTGCTGTCGCGCCCGGAGTTCGACGCGGCCGTACGGGACGCGCTGCGCGCCCTGCGCCACCCCGCGCGGCCCGCCGACAATCCCCTCGACCGCAGCCGGGTCGTCGTGGCGAACGGCGGCGGTCTCGCCGACGTCCTCGCCCGCGCCGTGGACGCCCTGCTGCTGGAACGCGGCGGCGACAAACGCCACCGTGCCCTCACGACCACCTACTTGAAGGCCGCGCCGACGCAGGAGGCCGCGGCCGAGCGCCTGGGCCTGCCGTTCAGCACCTACCGACGCCACCTCACCTCGGCGGTCGAACGCGTCAGCGACATCCTGTGGCGCCACGAACTCGACGGAGAACCTCTCACCCGCCCCTGAACGCCTACGACGGCCACGAGGCCCCCCTTTCTCCCGTCCGTCCGAAGCGCGTACCGACACCATCCCCCCGAGAACTGCTCACTTCCCAGACCGGACGACTGCTCGCCGTAAAACGGGTGCTGTTCACAGCCCGGGGTGCGATGATCCGTCGAGCCTGAAGGGGGTGGGCAATGCTGTGGACCGTGCTCGGCGCGCTGGCCTGTGTGGCGGCGGCGATACCCGGAGCGATCGCGCTGACGACGGGCTGGCTCCCGTCGGGGCTGCGGGGCAGTGTCGTACGACCGTGGTTGTGGGGATGCGGCGGACTGCTGACGGCCGTGGGCCTGGGGACGGAATGGTCCCTGCTGTGGCTGCCGTCCATCGACCTCTTCGGACTCCTGGGCCTCGCCCTGATCGTCCTCGGCTTCGTGTGCCAGTCCCGCGCCCGCCGGCATCCCACGCCCCGGTGACCGTCACCCGCAGGACCCTCACGCGCGCCGACCTGACCCCGTTGTCCCGTGCCGCTCTCGGCCGCACCCCGACCACCGTCACCCGCATCCGGGGCGGTTCGAAGAAGGGCGTCTACCGCCTCGCCTTCGAGGACGGTACGACCGCGGTGGCCTACGTCTGGTCACCGGACGAGGACCTCTGGGACGCCGGCGCGGGAGACCCCCGCGACCCCTTCTCCCACGCCTCCGGCCTCACCCTCTTCACGGCGGCGGCCGACCGCCTCGCCGCGGCCGGCGTCCGCACGCCCCGGCTCCTGCACGCCGACCCCACCCACACCCACCTCCCGGCGGACGCGGCGCTCGTCGAGGACCTCCCGGGCGGCACTCTGGAGGACCTGCTGGACGCCGACCCGGCCGCCGCACCGGAGGCCCTGGAACGGATGGCGGCCCTGCTCACCACCTTGCACGCCTGCACGGGCCCGAGCTTCGGGAAGGTCGCGGTGGTGGACAACGGCGGTTCCTCGTACGGCGGTTCGTGCGCGGAGACTGTCATCGAGCGCGCCCTGAGCGACCTCGACGAACTCACCGCACGCGAGCCCCGGGTCGCCGCCGTCCACACCCGACTGACCGACTGGACAAGGGCGTTGGCCGCGCAGGTCCGCCCTCGCACCGAGCGCCCCGCCCTCATCCACGGCGAACTCGGCGGCGACCACGTCCGCGTGACCGCCGACGGCGACCTCGCCCTCATCGACATCGAGGGCCTGATGTACTTCGACGTCGAGTGGGAGCACGTCTTCCTGCGCCTGCGCTTCGGCCGCCACTACGACGCGCTGCGCACCGAGGGCCTGGACGAGGACCGGCTGCGCCTCTACCGCCTGGCGATGCACCTCTCCCTGGTGGCCGGCCCGCTGCGCCTCCTCGACGTCGGCGACTTCCACGACCCGGAGTTCATGCGGGGCATCGCCGAGCACAACCTCGGCCGGGTCCTCACCCTTCTGGAGAACGCCTCCTGATCTTCGACCCCAGCCACACCAGCGGGTCGTACTTGCGGTCAACTGCCCTTTCCTTCAAGGGGATCAGCGCGTTGTCCGTGATGTGGATGCCCTCGGGGCAGACCTCGGTGCAGCATTTGGTGATGTTGCAGTAGCCGAGGCCGTGTTCGTCCTGGGCGGTCTTCTTGCGGTCCAGGCCGCTCTCGGCGGCCGCGTCGAGCGGGTGCATGTCCAACTCCGCCACCCGCATGAGGAATCGGGGTCCCGCGAACGCCGGCTTGTTCTCCTCGTGGTCGCGGACCACATGGCAGGTGTCCTGGCACAGGAAGCACTCGATGCACTTGCGGAACTCCTGCGAGCGGTCGACGTCCTCCTGCATCATCCGGTACTCGCCGGGAGCGACGCCCTGCGGCGGCACGAACGCCGGAACCTCCCTGGCCTTCTGGTAGTTGAAGCCCACGTCCGTGACGAGATCGCGGACCACCGGGAAGGCGCGCAGCGGGGTGACCGTGATCGTCTCCTCGCGGGTGAACACCGACATGCGGGTCATGCACATCAACCGGGGGCGCCCGTTGATCTCCGCCGAGCACGAACCGCACTTGCCCGCCTTGCAGTTCCAGCGCACGGCGAGGTCGGATGCCTGGGTGGCCTGGATGCGGTGGATGATGTCGAGGATCACCTCGCCGTCGTTGACCTCGACCTTGAAGTCCTCCAGGTCGCCGCCCTTGACGTCCCCCCGCCACACCTTGAAGCGGGCCTCGTAGCTGCTCACTCGTAGAGCTCCTCTTCGGCGAGGTACTTGACCAGCTCTTCCTTCTCGAAGAGGGCGAGCAGGTCCGCGCGGATGGGGTCGGTGGTCTCGCGGGTCAGGGTGATCTGGGCGGACACCGGATCCGTGGAGCCCAACCCGCCCGTGGGATCGGTGAGTTGGCAGATCAGGTTGATGCGGCGCCAGTCGCGGTTCATGCCGGGGTGGTCCTCGCGGGTGTGCCCGCCGCGCGACTCGGTGCGCTCCAGCGCGGCCCGCGCCACGCACTCGCTCACCAGCAGCATGTTCCGCAGGTCCAGAGCGAGATGCCAGCCGGGATTGAACTGCCGGTGGCCCTCCACTCCGGCCCGCCGTGCCCGTACCCGGAGGTCGGCGAGTTTCTCCAGCGCCTGCTCCATCTCGCCCTCGCGGCGGATGATGCCGACGAGGTCGTTCATGGTCTGCTGGAGTTCCTGGTGGAGGGTGTACGGGTTCTCCGGTGGACGCCCGTTCTCCTTGCCGGGTTCGGGGCCCTCCGCCGAGAAGGGGCGCAGTGCCTCCGCCGCCGCGAGGTCCACCTCGGTGTCGTCGACCAGTGGGCGGCTGTCCGCCAGGTCGGCCGCGTGGTCCGCCGCGTGCCAGCCCGCCCTGCGGCCGAACACCAGCAGGTCGGACAGGGAGTTGCCACCCAGCCGGTTGGAACCGTGCATGCCGCCGGCCACCTCACCGGCCGCGAACAGCCCCGGTACCCCGCGTGCGGCGGCCGTGTCCGACTCGACCGCGATGCCGCCCATCACGTAGTGACAGGTCGGCCCGACCTCCATCGCCTCCGCCGTGATGTCGACGTCGGCCAGCTCCTTGAACTGGTGGTACATGGACGGGAGTCGGCGCCGGATGACCTCCGCCGGCATACGCGTCGAGACGTCCAGGAAGACCCCGCCGTGCGGTGAGCCGCGGCCCGCCTTCACCTCGGAGTTGATGGCGCGGGCGACCTCGTCGCGGGGGAGCAGTTCGGGGGGACGGCGGTTGTGGTCCGGGTCCTCGTACCAGCGGTCGCCCTCCGCCTCCGACTCGGCGTACTTCTCCTTGAAGACGTCGGGGATGTAGTCGAACATGAACCGCTTGTTCTCGGAGTTGCGCAGCACCCCGCCGTCGCCGCGCACCGACTCGGTGACGAGGATGCCCTTCACGGACGGCGGCCAGACCATGCCGGTCGGATGGAACTGCACGAACTCCATGTTGAGGAGGGGCGCCCCGGCGAGCAGCGCCAGCGCGTGGCCGTCGCCCGTGTACTCCCACGAGTTGGACGTCACCTTGAAGGACTTGCCGATCCCGCCGGTCGCGATCACCACGGAGGGCGCTTCCAGGACCAGGAAGCGGCCGGTCTCGCGCTCGTAGGCGAAGACCCCGGAGACGCGGCTGCCGTCCTTCAACACCCTTGTGACTGTGCACTCCTGATAGACCTTCAGACGCGACTCGTACTCACCGGTCTCCTTGTGGTCCTCCTGCTGGAGCGACACGATCTTCTGCTGGAGCGTGCGGATCAGCTCGAGTCCCGTACGGTCGCCGACGTGGGCGAGGCGCGGGTACTCGTGGCCGCCGAAGTTGCGCTGGGAGATCTTGCCGTCCTTCGTACGGTCGAAGAGGGCGCCCCAGGTCTCCAGCTCCCAGACCCGGTCCGGGGCTTCCTTCGCGTGCAGTTCGGACATGCGCCACTGGTTGAGGAACTTGCCGCCGCGCAGGGTGTCGCGGAAGTGGACCTGCCAGTTGTCGTGCTCGTTGACGTTGGCCATCGCCGCCGCGATGCCGCCCTCGGCCATCACCGTGTGGGCCTTGCCGAACAGCGACTTGCAGATCACCGCCGTACGGGCACCGCGCTCGCGCGCCTCGATGGCGGCCCGCAGACCGGCGCCACCGGCACCGACCACGACGACGTCCCACTCCTGTCGCTCGACCACGGACATCAGAAGAACCTCGGATCATCGAAAGCGCCGGAGGCGACCAGGTACACGTAGAAGTCCGCGAGCGCCACGCTGATCAACGACGCCCAGGCGAGCTGCATATGACGGTTGTTCAGCTTCCCGACGAACTTCCACGCCTTGTAGCGCACGGGATGCTTGGAGAAGTGCTTGAGCTTGCCGCCGACGATGTGCCGGCAGGAGTGGCAGGAGAGGGTGTACGCCCAGATCAGCACGATGTTGGCCACGAAGACGAGGGTGCCGAGGCCCATGTGGCCCCAGTGGTAGTGCTCGTCGCGGAAGGTCAGCACGGTGTCGTAGGTCAGGGTGCCCGCCACCAGGAGCGCCGCGTAGAAGAAGTACCGGTGGACGTTCTGCAGGATCAGCGGGAAGCGGGTCTCGCCGGAGTACTTCTTGTGCGGCTCGGCCACCGCGCAGGCCGGGGGAGAGGCCCAGAAGCCGCGGTAGTAGGCCTTGCGGTAGTAGTAGCAGGTCAGGCGGAAGCCGAGTGGGAAGATCAGGATGATGATGGCGGGGGAGATGCCCCACCAGCTCCCGAAGAGGTCGGCGTTCGGGCCCGCGTGCATGGTGCTGCACCGCTCGGCCAGACAGGGCGAGTAGAACGGTGAGACGTAGGGCGCCGAGTAGTAGTTCGAGTCCGCGAAGGCCCGCCACGTCGAGTAGACGACGAAGGCGAGCAGTCCGGCGGCGGTGACGGCCGGGGCCAGCCACCAGCGGTCGGTCCGCAGATGCGGGGCGGCGATCGCGGCGCGCGTACCGGTGTGTACGCCGCCGATCTTCGGTTGGGGTTCCGTACCAGTGGCCAACTTGAAGACTCCGGTCGGTTGCTGGGGACGCTCAGTGGCCGGGGCCGTGGTGGGCGCCGAGTCCCTCGTCGTCCGTGTCCGTCCACAGGCTCTTGTCGTACGGGGCGTCGGAGATGGGGACGAGATCGGGGCGCTTGGGGCGCTCGATCCCTGGTGCGGCGTCGCGCAGCAGCGCGACGCTCTCGCGCAGCCGGTCGGCGTCGGCCTTGACCCTGCGCATTTCCAGGCCGCCGCTGCCGAATTGGTTCTCCAGCCGTCCCACCGACCTGAACAGGTCTTCAAGACAGCGTTGGACTGACGTCAGTTCGTCGTGCACGGACATGACGTGACCTCACTTCCGTGGGCGTCGGCCCTGGACGGCAACGTTCATGCGCCTGCGAGTGTTGCGCGTCACACCGGCCGGTGGGAAGCGGTGTGCACGGATTGGCCGGGGTGCGTTGGTGTGTACGGGGGCAGATTCGAACATTGCGCCGCACGGGTGGGCTTCCCGGCGCCCCTCGCCGTGTCGCTCCCCCTGGCCGAACCGTTTCCTCTTCAGTGGCCGCAAAGATCTGATCAGCTCCATATACCGCCAAAAGTGATCAGAAGTCCCGCGGCTTACCGGAGGTAGCAGTGATGTCCCACGACGGCGTCAGACTGCGCGCGGTCATGCGCTCGGTCGCCTTCCTCACCGCGGGCGCGCTCGCGGTGCCCACCCTCGCGGCGTGCGGCTCCGACGACGAGTCGGGCAAGCCGCTGGCCGGACAGGACATCGCGCCGGCCGGCCGTGACCTGGTCGCCGACGGCGGCACCCTGCGCTGGGCCGTCGACGACGTGCCCGAGACCCTCAACGCCTTCCAGTCGGACGCCGACGACGCCACCACCCGCGTCGCCCAGGCCGTGCTGCCCGCCATGTTCCGGCTCGACGCGAAGGGCCGCCCGCAGCGCGACGCCGACTACCTGGAGTCCGCGAAGGTCGTCGACACCTCGCCCAAGCAGGTCGTCCTCTACAAGCTCGACCAGCAGGCCGTGTGGAGCGACGGCCGCGAGATCGGCGCCGCCGACTTCGCCGCCCAGTGGCGCGCCCTGTCCGGCAAGGACTCCGCGTACTGGACCGCGCGCAACGCCGGCTACGACCGCATCGAGAAGATCGAGCGCGGCGCCAACAACCTCGAGGTCAAGGTCACCTTCAGCAGGCCGTACGCCGACTGGAAGTCACTGTTCTCGCCGCTGTACCCCAAGGACGTCATGGGCACCCCGGACGCCTTCAACGACGGCGCGCGCCGCAAGCTGAAGGTCACCGCCGGCGCGTTCGCGCTGCAGAAGGTCGACCGCAAGGACAAGGAGATCGTCCTCGCCCGCAACCCGCACTGGTGGGGCAGGCCCGCGAAGCTCTCCCAGCTCGTGCTGGCCGCCGTACCGCTGGACAAGCGTGCCGCCGCGCTCGCCGACGGCACGGTCGACCTGGCCGCCGTCGACCCCGCCGACGCGAGCCGGATCGCGCTCGCGGGCCGCGCCAAGGGCACCGGCACCCCGCTCCAGGGCGCGAGTGCGAGCGCCACGGGCGACACGGAGAGCAAGGACGAGAACAAGGGCGAGAGCCCCAAGGAGAAGAAGCAGCTCAGCAAGAAGGAGCGCAAGGCACTCGCCAAGTACCTGCTCCAGCAGGACGAGTTGCGCGCCTTCACCGTCCGCCGCTCCTTCGAACCCGCCTACACCCAGCTCGCCCTCAACGGCTCCGCGGGCCCCCTCGCCGACGAGCGCGTCCGGCGTGCCGTGGCCCGCGCGCTCGACCGGGAGGCGCTCGCCAAGGTCGTCCTCACCCCGCTGGGCCTGCCCGCCGTACCGGTCGGCAGCCACCTCGCGCTCTCCGGGCAGGCCGCGTACGCCGACAACAGCGGCGCGCTCGGCGACCACGACACCGCGGAGGCGCAGGCGCTGCTCGCCGACGCCGGCTGGGTGCCCGGCGGAGCGGTCAAGGACAAGGGCGAGAAGGCGGCCGGCGCCGAGGGGAAGAAGGGCAAGAAGGACGACGAGTCGGAGGGCGGCTCCGACGGGCAGTACATCGTCGGCGAGGACAACAAGGACCCGCAGGACCACACCAACAAGCACGGGCACGGCGACGAGGGTTCCAAGCACCTCGCCGACGGCAAGCAGTACGACGGCCGCAAGGTGAAGCAGGGCGGGGCGCCCGGCGCGTACGCCCCGAAGGGCACGGCCGCCCCCGCCGGCGCGAAGACCGGCACGCTCGCCAAGGACGGCAAGCCGCTCACCCTCCGCTTCGTGCTCCCCTCAGGGACCGGCTCGGAGTCGCTGAGCGCGGTCGCCGACAGCATCTCCCGCATGCTGGAGAAGGTCGGCATCCGCACGGAGATCACCAAGGTCTCCGACGACAGCTACTTCAAGGACCACATCGCGTCCGGCCAGTACGACCTCGCCCTCTACTCCTGGCCCGCGTCCGCCTTCCCCGCCACCGACGCCCGTCCGATCTTCGCCAAGCCGGTCCCGGCCGCCGACGGCTCCCTGAACGTCGAGCAGAACTACACCCGCGTCGGCACCGACCAGGTCGACCAGCTCTTCGACCAGGCCGCCTCCACCCTCGACGAGGACGAGTCCGCCGCCCTCGTCCGCAAGGCCGACGCCCGCATCTGGGCGGCGGCCGGCTCCATCCCCCTCTACCAGCGCCCCCAGCTCACCGCCGCCCGCAAGACCATCGTCAACGCGGGATCCTTCGGCTTCCAGACCCCGGTCTACGAGGACATGGGCTTCCTGAAGAAGGGTGCGAAGGTGTCGGCGAGTCCGTCGTCCGGGAGCTGATCCGGCCGGAAGCCTCAGAACCGCCTCAACTCGCTTGCTCCGCCCGCTGTGCTCAGTCAGGGTGACACCTGCCTGATCACAGCGGGTTTTCACGAGGACAACGGGGTGGCCATGTACGGGGGAACACGAAGGATGTCGGCCGTGGGTTTCGCACTCGCGGCGCTGCTCGCCGGGGCCGTGGGGTGTACGAGCGGGTCCGGTGACGCGGGGAAGAAGAGCGACAGCACGACGGCCGGTACCAAGGGGGCGCAGCCCGCAGTCGCCGACAAGGCGTGTGCGAACGGCACCTACACCTGGATCAACATCGAGAAGCCGACGCGGCTGCTCGGCGTCTCGGACGTGGAGACCCTGGGCAAGGGCGGCGGCACGCTGAAGCACAAGGTGCGCCGACTGGCCACGGTCCGGATCGCGGTGCAGGCCGGGAGCGGTGCCCCGGCGGCGAAGGCGATCCTCACCTCCCTGGGCGAGAAGACCGGCGTGACCGACCCCGACAGCGATGTGGGGGCGTTCACGAAGGTCGGCGGCACGGGACCGGAACTGAACGACGGCAGCTCGGCGCCGCACGGGGCCGGGCGGTTCGTGCAGTACGCCGCCGCACGCGTCGTGGAGGCCGACTTCCGTTACACCTGCCCCGGAGGCAGGACCGCCATCGGGCACGCGGAGAGCTGGACCGTCTCGATCGACGGCCTCCTCGAATGCGCCACCAGGACCGGCAACGCCACAGCTCGTGAGGCCGCCCGCCTCTCCTGCGGCGCAGACTCGGTCGCCGCGAAGGCCGCCTGAACCCACCGCTCCGCAGGGTCCGCAGGGCCCTGCGGAGGCCCCGTCCCCGTACGCCACGTACGATGGGGTAAGGCCGTGGCGTGTCCAGCCCGGCAGGGTCCGCGTAACACAGACGTACGCGCAGGCCTTCCTCACTCTCCGGGAGTACGCCGCAATATGGCCACGCGCCACGACATCCGCAACGTCGCCATCGTCGCCCACGTCGACCACGGGAAGACGACCCTCGTCGACGCCATGCTGAAGCAGGCCGGTGCCTTCGCCGCGCACGCCGCCGAATCGCTCGACGACCGCATGATGGACTCGAACGATCTGGAGCGTGAGAAGGGCATCACGATCCTGGCCAAGAACACGGCCGTCAAGTACCACCCGAAGGATGGCAGCGATGTCATCACCATCAACATCATCGACACCCCGGGCCACGCCGACTTCGGTGGCGAGGTCGAGCGCGGTCTGTCGATGGTGGACGCGGTGGTGCTGCTCGTCGACGCCTCCGAGGGCCCGCTGCCCCAGACCCGCTTCGTGCTGCGCAAGGCGCTCCAGCAGCGCCTGCCCGTCATCCTGTGCATCAACAAGACGGACCGCCCGGACTCCCGGATCGACGAGGTCGTCAACGAGACGTACGACCTCTTCCTGGACCTGGACGCGGACGAGGAGCAGATCGAGTTCCCCATCGTCTACGCGTGTGCGCGTGACGGCGTCGCCTCGCTGACCAAGCCGGAGAACGGCACGGTCCCGCAGGACAGCGACAACCTGGAGCCCTTCTTCTCCACGATCCTGTCGCACGTCCCGGCCCCGCAGTTCGACGAGGAGGCCCCGCTCCAGGCGCACGTCACCAACCTGGACGCGGACAACTTCCTCGGCCGTATCGCGCTGCTCCGCGTCGAGCAGGGCGAGCTGCGCAAGGGCCAGACCGTCACGTGGATCAAGCGCGACGGCACCATGTCCAACGTGCGCATCACCGAGCTGCTGATGACCGAGGCGCTCACCCGCAAGCCGGCCGAGATGGCGGGCCCCGGTGACATCTGCGCCGTGGCCGGTATCCCGGACATCATGATCGGCGAGACCCTCGCCGACCCCGAGAACCCGATCGCGCTGCCGCTCATCACGGTCGACGAGCCGGCGATCTCCATGACCATCGGTACGAACACCTCGCCGCTGGTCGGCCGCGGTGGCACCGGCAAGGGCGCCTCCGCGAAGGCGGCCGTCAAGGACCGCAAGGTCACCGCCCGTCAGGTCAAGGACCGCCTCGACCGCGAGCTGATCGGTAACGTGTCGCTGCGCGTGCTCGACACCGAGCGTCCCGACGCCTGGGAGGTGCAGGGCCGCGGTGAGCTGGCGCTGGCCATCCTGGTCGAGCAGATGCGCCGCGAGGGCTTCGAGCTGACCATCGGCAAGCCGCAGGTCGTCACGCAGATCATCGACGGCAAGGTGCACGAGCCGGTCGAGCGCATGACGATCGACGTGCCCGAGGAGCACATGGGCGCGGTCACACAGCTCATGGGCGTCCGCAAGGGTCGGATGGACAACATGTCCAACCACGGCTCGGGTTGGGTCCGCCTGGAGTTCGTCGTCCCGTCCCGCGGTCTCATCGGCTTCCGTACCGAGTTCCTCACCGGTACGCGCGGCACGGGCATCGCCCACTCCATCCACGAGGGCCACGAGCCGTGGTTCGGTGTGCTGACGACCCGTAACAACGGTTCGCTGGTCGCCGACCGCGCCGGCGCCGTCACCGCGTTCGCGATGACGAACCTCCAGGAGCGCGGTGTGCTGTTCACCGACCCCGGCACCGAGGTGTACGAGGGCATGATCGTCGGCGAGAACTCGCGCGCCGACGACATGGACGTGAACATCACCAAGGAGAAGAAGCTCACCAACATGCGCTCGGCCGCCGCCGACTCGTTCGAGGCGATCGTCCCGCCGCGCAAGCTCTCGCTGGAGCAGTCCCTGGAGTTCTGCCGCGACGACGAGTGCGTCGAGGTGACCCCGGAGGCCGTCCGCATCCGCAAGGTCGTCCTCGACCAGAAGGAGCGGGGTCGCTCGGCAAGCCGCGCCAAGCACGCCTGACGCACACCGGTACAGCTCAACTGAGCCCGGGCGCCCCCGACTTGGGGGTGCCCGGGCTCAGTGCGTCGGCCGCGCCACGGTGATGATCTCGGGACTCGCGGGCGTGAGCGGCCCCCGCTCCCAGTCGCCGTACTGCTCGACGACCGCCAGCCCGGCCCTGGCGAGGAACCCCGACAGGGCGGCACAGTCCAGGAACCGCAGGGTCGACCGGCTGACCTGAGGCTGCGCCCAACGCCCGCCCTCGAAGGTCTCGGTGAACGTCACCCGGTCCGCGACCGGCACGCCCTCGACCTCGTGCCACACCCGTACGACACCGCCGTCCGGGCCGGTGAACCGGCGCGCCCGGTCGGGTGTCCAGCTCTCCCAGGCGCGGGCCGCTGGATTCCGCGTCTCGAACACGAACCGCCCGCCGGGCGCGAGCGCGTCGCGGACGGCGCCCAGTGCCACGCGCAACTCCTCGTCGTGG
>Ga0307511_10000700_pt1 | contig 35791 bp, 48 predicted proteins | sample 13_EM_MG_FD_200266 | JGI IMG/M metagenome (GOLD analysis project Ga0307511, IMG submission 200266) | Populus trichocarpa ectomycorrhiza microbial communities from riparian zone in the Pacific Northwest, United States - 13_EM | ecosystem: Host-associated > Plants > Roots > Unclassified | place... | reverse complement strand
GACTGGTGCACAGCAAGAAGCTCATCACTGAAAGCAGCAGAGACCGTCCTTGCTCACCGTCGTCATGCCCTTTTTTTCGTTTTCCTTCGATGAGCTGGCTGGGGGGAAAGAAAAACCGAGTGACGGTGAGTACCCACGTGAGAGTTTCGGCTGTTCTGAGTTTCGTGCTCGCATAGCCGGATGCGCCACTAAAAGGCTTCCCAAACACTCTTTGTCTTTGTTCGCTTGCATCTCACTCTGTCCTTACTCTCGCACCAGCTAGCTTCAGCAGTCCCCCATTCCTTCGCATGTTACTCGACCCTGCAGCAATGCATCGGAGAAACGCAACCCTCGATCTTCCATCTCCAAGGATCGGTGTCTTCGCCCAACCTGAGCCACGCTCACCACAGTTTTTCCCTCCTCTCCCTCCAGCGTCGTCACCCTCCAAGTTCAGCCGTCCAAGGTTCACCATAAACCAGTCCCTCGTCTCGAGACAGTGGTTACAACGCACAACATTCCTCGCCCTCTTCTCATTATTCTCCGTCTCCGTCTACGTTCTCCTTGTCAATGGATCATCCAACCTGCGGCCTGCCCTCCCACCCCAAATCAAGTCCCCGTTCCAGGCGGCCATGGATACAATTGTTCGTGCTCCAGACCACCCCGGGCGCCCCGCGCATAAGGATGTTCTCGCCTCTCGACCTCAAATTACTCTCACACCGGAAGAAGAGCTGGCCGCCCTCTCAGGCTTCATCATCAGCCTCCCAGACCAAAACATTATCCCACCATCCGTGGATCCCTCCCAACCCATCGACCCTCAACTGATACTCGATTTCGACACACGTGCGGACGGAGCAGCGGAAGAGCTTAAACGTTTAGTCGCGGCGACATGGGAGTATAACCCCGTCGTCATGTACACAAAGGTATTCACCCCTTTCCGTCAGTTCGTGACCGAAAAAGAGACTTGTTGACACGTCGTTTTTACAAATGGCAGCCTTCGGCGGTTACACGTGAACTTCGTTCCCTCGTTGATTCATTCAACCTGCGCCCGACGCCCGTTGTCATCGATATCAATGAGCGGGTCGACGTTGATACCCTCGAACCTGTTCTCCACCGTCTCACCGGATCGCCCTCGTTCCCAGTTCTGCTCGTCCATGGGGTCCTGATTGACGTATCAACCGCCGATCGGGTCCGGGAACTGAACGAGTCGGGAACGCTCAAGAAATTGGTCAGCGAAGCCGGTGCCACCATCAACGGCGGCAAACGCAAGAAGGGCAGGCGGTAAATCCTAGGCACGACACGTGAGCTATAGCACGCTGATGTGCGGCGACGGGGCTGGGCGGGGTGTGTTGTGCTGATATCCCATCCTTCTAACCGGTTCTCATGAACAGAACAGAAGCGGGCTAATTATTTATGATTCGTATTGTATCATTCCTGCTCTTAAATAATGCTTTACCCCACCCCCAGCATTTCCCATAGCTGATACCAGTCCGTAGATAAGTACAGTGTTATTTTATGAGCTCTTGACTTTAACGTAGCAGATATATCCTCCACTCGGTCTCGAAGATATTTAGGTAGAACCACGGACTTTAGTGACTTGCTAGATCACACCATAGACTCCATTCCCTCCTTCCCCTCGCTACCCACTATGTTTTGCAGGCGGGCGTCGGGTCGAGTACGCAACCTGGCCGATCACGGTACTGTATTCTGAAACGGCGCCCTAAATCAACGTCAACGCTGATGCGATGTTTTCTCCTATCTCGTCACCACTGGCAGTTTCTGGGCGGGCAGCTATCTCCATTGGCTGGCGTGCCATCGGGATGAGAGTCCCGAGGACTTCGGGTTTCCCGAGCATGTGCGCATATGGGCGTTGGCGCGAGCGCTGAGCTCCAGCCATATCATCCTGCCCCTTGATCCAGTATAAATGAACTCAAGGTGTGTTGTAAATCCGAAGGCTTCCTCATCACCATTCATCCCCGCGCTTCACGACCAGGAATAAGATTCAGGGGCGACCGGATAGGCGTCGGGTGTGGGTCACTCTCGAGCGCCCTCTTATGCCCATCGTAGCTTCTTCCGGAGAGCTTAACCTTTCTTATCGCGGTTCAGTGGCCAGGGTCGGCGGTCCGAGCGCCCATCGGCGACCCGGCGGACGGTACGTGGACAAGTGGTCTACCAATGCTCACAAGTTGGGACCAGGAGAAGACGCGCTGGATGATGGGGAGTACGGAATACCCGCTCCACTGAAAAATGCGTTTTCCCGGGACTCTGTGTTCTGAACGGGGGTGGGTCGGTGGGGCCACCTCACTACCACCATCCACGACACCAACGAGTTCCGACACTCGTTATCTTCATCCTTTCGGTCTCCAAGCGCCGGCCTCCTGATGACGCTGGGTATTTTTACCGTGTCCTTTTACGGCTACTGTCGACGGGCAACCGTCTCCCCATCACATGCTAATCACGTCAACACTTGGTCAATCAGAGCGTATGCCTGGAAGACGCTCCAGCGTCCACACTTCCCTGTCGACGAAACACTGAAGGCCACGTGAAGACCCTGGACCTTCCCTCCACCTGGAGTTTCCCGCACCTTTTTTGCTTCCGCGCCCCATCTACCAGTGACGCTACCCAAGCCTTCTCTACCCATGCTGTTCTTGGCGTCCTTCACGTTCTGCTTCGCCAACAAGAACACCTTCAGCCTCAATTCGGACGGACCACTCCCCTTCTGTCTCAAACAGCTCACAACCAGCATCCCACACATCCCAACAGACGTTGATCTCTCCGGCCAAACGGTTCTCGTCACCGGCGCCAATTCCGGGATAGGCTTCCAATCCGCCAGGTTGTACGCGAGGCATAATGCGAGAGTGATCGTTGGGGTGCGGAATGTAGAGAAGGGGGAAGCGGCCGCACAGATGATTCGGGACGAGTTCGAGTCTGCCGAGATCAAGGTGATGAAGGTCGACATGGAAAGCTTTGAAGCGATCAAGGCGTTTGTGGTGGAGCTTGAGAAGACGGAGTCCAGAGTGGACATTGCGGTTCTGAATGCTGGGGTTTCCCTTTACGACACTTCCAAGTCCCCCACGGGATACGATATACATCTCCAGGTCTGTATGTTGCGTTGGTTGGTTCCACGTATCGAGAGTCACTGACCGGGTCGATCAGACAAACACCCTCGGGTCGTTATTCCTCGCCCTCCTCCTCCTCCCAACCCTCCGCAAGACCCGGAGCGTGAGGGGGAAACCCGCCCGACTGCTATTCATCACCTCCGAAGCCCACGCCTTCTCCAACTTCACCAGACCAGCCCTTCCAAACGCCTACCGCACACTTACGGAGGAATTCCCAAGCACCTTCAATGGCCAGCCATACCATACGTCCAAACTTCTGACGGTCCTCCTCGCCAAACAGTTGGCTGAGAAGGTCAACTCGTCGGAGGTGATCGTTGGACTTGCCACTCCTGGATACTCCGAGTCGGAGTTATTCAAGGACTTCGGGGGTCCCGTCACGAAGATGACCGAACTCGTGTTTTGTAGGTCGATGGAGCAGGGTGGGAGGCTTTGCGTGATCCCAGCCGTCGCTTCCACGGATGAAGAATTCCATAAGGGATATTACGCTCATGCGAAGTGGGGACAGTAAGTTCGCGCCTTTGAACACTGAAAACTGGTACTGATGGGAACTACCCGATGCAGGACCTCCTCGTATAGTCGGAGCACCCAAGGTCAAGAATTCGCCAAGGACCTGTGGGAACAAACCATGACCGTCTACCAGGAGGAAGCCCCAGGCGTTATCGACCTCCCCACTCTCCTGGGAACTTCCGCTAACCCAGCCTAACCCGTATACCAACCATGCCGCAGCCTTACCCACACCTACGGATTCTATACCCCGGAACATAGCTTTGTTGACACCCAAACGCATCGATTCTTGCCACCACTCTGTCATTATCTTACCATCTATTCACTCGCCTGGCCACGTCTTAATTGTCTCTTGTCTATTTTATGGAACTCGATACTTCGCATTTCAATAATACTTCTTTCGTTCTTGGCCCGACAACATGGAAAGTCCCGCAACGCGGTCGGTGCTTCGATCTAGCTGGGATCTTATCCGAAAATTACAAGTTCATAGCAAGGACGAGGAAAGAATGATAGTTGTAACCAGAGATTTAGTCCCTCTTCAACCCTCCACCGACGTTCCCCGTCAGGGTACTCGGTAAGGCAGTCTCGCCGACCGTGTACAAAAGCCCAATCGAACCAAAGATGACGATAAGCAACCCAATCGTGGTTCCGGCGAGTAAAACGAAAGGTCTGGAAATGGAATTGCCATGGTGAGCCTGGGATAGAGCTCTTTATGTAACTCCACCTACCCGCTAACGTCCTTGCGTTCGCAAGCCTCTCCAGCCCAGTTTTCCGTGCGGCCCTTCGAGTCCTTAGTCGCAGCACATGCACAAATGAAGCACGTTCTCCCCGCCTTTGAAACCTCTACACACTGTCCGCGTCCAGAACACGAAGAGGTGGCGTCCCCGCAAGTCTCTTCACTGTCGTAGCAAGTAGAAATGGACGAGATGGGTTGGTTCGGTAGGGGAGAAGGGATGGGGGATTGTTGGGGGACCCTCTTTCCGTGGGAGTCTGGCGAATGGGTGACTATGGCGAGGTTAATCGATCCTTTCGCGATGGCGCTTTGGATAACAGCCTGCAGGGAGTCCGCAGCTACGCGGTACTGCTCGCTACCACTCCCAAACGCCCGTTGGATCTCACCGAGGCCCTTGAACTCAAACGCTCCGAACCGACCAGAAGTTGAATCCGATTCGACGAAATCCAACAAAGTGGAAATTTCGGACATGAACGTCCCAGTAGAGGTTGAAGGCACGGAGAATATGTCGAGTAATCGAGGGACCCCATGTGCGGGATATGACGCTTCGGAGAAGATTTGGGAGTAGGTGAAGGGTGCGCGGTGGAGGAAAGTTGAGATTAGGGAGTCGAGGGAAGTTACTGAGGAGGTTAAAGGGATCTCGAAGGTCGGATCCAGCTTCGGAATGACGTCTGCACACCCAGGGAAGTTAGATCAGCAGGCACTCGCGTAAATCCATTCGGGAGACGTGAAAACGTGCCAGAAACATGAGATTCGTCGATGCTCAACAACAGGCCATCCTTTGGACCTTGTCCCACAAACTCCTGGTGCAGCGGGCCCTTCCAGACGAGGCTGTCTTCGTCAGGAGTTTCGAAGCTCTCCAAGTCGAGGTGACGTGAGAGTGCAAAACTTGCCTGCTTTGCGGATAGTTTAGAAGGTAGGGAGGATGGAGGGGACAGATACACCCGGATAGCTTGGGCGAGTCCGACGGGTAAGAGGAGACAGACGAGTAGGCCCTTCATCGTCGTCGCAGTCGTGGGTAGTGGTGCCCAGTTCAGATGGTGTCCAATATGGCAAGTGCACAAACAGTTGCAAACATCGATCGTATTGACCGTAAGTGAAGCAAGTACAGTCATGGATCACTCAATGAGCCACCCATAATTTTCTCGTGATATACTTGTCTGTACACTTAGATATTTTACTGGTGTCTACTACCCAATCCAACCTCCAATCTATTGTAACGGTTACCCAACAGCTTGAGAATTGCGAACGTAGCAACGAATCCGCGCGTCGCGCAAGGATGTCACGTTCACCACTCAATGAGCCACCCAAAAAAGGGAATTTTGATGCGATTGTCACACTTTTGTCGTGGATTTTCTGTAACACTTCCCACCCTCATGTCACGCTTTCTCGCTCTCTACCGGGTTCCTCATTTTTTTCTCTGACAAATCTGGTGTAAACATACCAACTTTGTATAGTAGATGTGTAGCTTGAGTCTAAACAAATGCCCTGTAAAACTGGTACCAATGGGGACCCCCGTGCTAGAAAGAAATGAGTGTCCCGCGTTTGAAAACATGCATAATTTCGCTCCACTTTTCAACAAAATCCACATATCTTGCGGGAACCAGTGATAATGAGTACGCTAATTTTTTCCGAAGTAGATACTGTACAACAGCAGCCGTGTATAAGATATTGTGGGGTCAAACTAAGATCCGCGCTCAGAATCGCCGCTGGCTCATTGAGTGATGGTGGCTCATTGAGTGATCCATGACTGTACTTAAGAAAGATACAGAGTTGGAGATTAGAGGCGACGTAAGAGTACGAGGGTAATTGGTAGGAGAGAAGGGGGAGGAGGTACATGGGCATAAATACCAAAGGACAGGACGACTAGGTATGCAGAAAGTTGGCGATGAGGGTATGGACCCCTTCAATGCCGTATCGTTCCAATTTTTCGTATGTCACTTCGAAGAGGACTTCAACGTCCATATCGCCCAAGGTGTTTCATGCTCTTTCCGACGGCTTTCGCCTCCTTCTGTTTCAGCTTGGCACGACGAGCGCTGGGAGAGGTTCACAGTGGATATGAGACCCGATTGCAGAGATTAACCAAAAAGACACTCACTCTTCAAGCGCCTCGTCTTCAAGCATACGGACGTGGCTCCTCGCGTCACGAACGGCCTCACGGACTTGCTTGAGAGCATCGTCGGCCAGGCGTTCTGCATTCTCTGCGTCCGCGACCTTTTGCTTGGCAGTCGCGATAGAAGGTTCTTCCTTGCTCGACCCTCTTGAGGAGCGGTTGGAGAGATCGTCGGAAGACCGACGACGAGAGAAGAGGCCTCCAGAGGAACTACTCGTGGGGGAGTGGCGAGCGTGTCCGGCCGCATAGGTATTGTTGCGACGAGGAGAGGTGTCGTCTACAGATCGACGAGAGCCGAAGACACCAGTCCGCTTCCTGCGGGGAGGAGAGGGTGGGATAGGTTCTGGTTCGCGGGTGGGTTCCTTATCCCAGGTATTTCGGAAGAGTGGCATATTGTAAGATTGATGAAGGGCGCGATAACTTATTGCCCAAGGTTTTATAGCCAGGATAACACACGGACGTCAGTGGGGCCGGGCGGATCCGGTGAAGTCAGTTTGTGGGGCTTTGCTCCCCTTCGTTGCCCCAATCGCGGCCAGCAGCCAACAGACCCGAGGTGGTGCACGAAGCATGATGCATGATGACTTAGAGTGACCGACCGCTTCGGAGTCCCGGACCCCGTCCCGTTTCCTAGTCAACGGCAATCACCGTCGGAGTCCGAACGATGGCACGTGAACCGCCGAATGAGGGGATTGCTATATAAGCAACCTCACCCCCAACTTCCACCTCTCCCCTCTGCAGGCCGACTGGTGCTGGCCTCCGTCATGTCGAATAAAATTGTGGTGAGCTACAATACACACCCATGTCAAGTAAAGGACGGTATGGTGACGCGAATACTCCCCTTGAGCCCACCATATATCGCGCCATTATCGACGACGTCGTCCAAGCCATGAAGCCGGATTTTGACGAGTACGGTGTCAGTGAAGAGGTCCTCGCCGCCCTGCAACTCGTAAGTGCGGCTCTTAGGACCACTCAATCTGTTCTTTCAGGTGTAAACGCTCTTGATTACTGTTCAGAAATGGGAGACCAAGGTTATTGCGTCCCACGTCGCAGACTTCGAATCTGCGACTGCCCCCCAACAGCCACCTGTCCCCCCACGACATTATCCCACTCCCCAACCGATGATTTCTCATCATTATCAGCACCCGTATACCGCCTTGCCAGGACCCGGTCAGACAACCGTGAAGACTGAGCCTATGGATAATCGTTATATCCTGAACGCGCCACAAGGAATGGCATATGCTTTGCCACCGTTGCCAGGTCCACAGATCCCTGGGCGTCCACCAACAACGCAGCCGCCCGTGTTGACCTACCCCCCACAGCCACCACCTCCAGTACGTCTATTACCTTTGAAATGTGATGGCATCGATAAACCTTGGTTGTAGAATCCAAAAATCCCTCAAGTCGACGGCCCTTCGTCTTCAGGATCTGACACTCCTTCACCTCCCACCTTTGCCCCTCGTTCCCAACACCCTTCTCTCCCACAACCACCACAGCCCACTTCCGCACCGGCGGATAACGAGGCTATAAATAGCGACCTGGACGATTCAGACTCTGAAGAAGAGGAAGACACGCAAGAAGACGGCCCTGGTGATGGCGACATCGTCTTCTGCACATATGACAAGGTGCTTTGCTTTGGCCTTTCATCATCCCCTTTCCGGACTTAAGATGCGTTTCAGGTCGCTCGTGTGAAGAACAAGTGGAAGTGCATCCTCAAAGATGGGATGATCCACGTGAACGGAAAGGACTACCTATTTGCCAAGTGCACAGGGTGCGTATGTTGCCTCGCGATCCAATTCCCATCTGATCGTCCTGTGAAACAGAGAGTTTGAGTGGTGAAAGCAGGCACGGAAAATACTATTGCCTTTCATCTCATATGCTGCTCCCTCTCCGAATTCCACATCATGGACTTGGGAAATCTGCATTGTCACATTTTCCCATTTTTCGTGTATCCTGAACTACGAGCAATCATCATAGATCTATCCCATCAAACGATTCGTTGCGTTGGTGCCACTGTGTAGCGCTATACAAGGTTCAAAACCTCGTTTTAGCTTGATATGGTAAAACGCTCAGGGTCTCTTGGTTCTTCACTTTGAACCCTATCGGTTTGATTTTTCACTCCGAGCTCTGAAACAACACAAGCGACAGACGCGAATGACTCTCAACTCAGCGGAGCGGTCAACTGTCGGATGATCTACACTGGTCGGAGATCTCCAATTGACCGAGTACTGTCGGATTGAACCATATAGTTCACGAGGGCCATCGTGCCTCGGGCGATCTGAGATGGTGCAAGTTCAAAGAACCTCGTCTCGCCATCACTCCCGAGTTACCTTTCCAGATCCTTAAGGCTTATGGTGAACGCGTTGGGTACACCCTCCGTTCTCCGCCTGCCTCTCGCAACACGTTGGTCGACCATGATGACCCTGGACCAAGCGAGGCAAAACTGACAACACAGGTGGTGGAAGGGGTAAAAAAAACTTGAGAGGCGGTTCGTTCCAATTCACTCATACGAATTATTTTCGCATGTTCTAACCGCATGTTGGGTCTCCAGGTGTACGTGAGCTACTGGAACAGGACAATTAGAACGGATACGGGTGGGCGATACGGATTCGTGTTCGTTGGAGCGCACTGGGCTCCGTGGGGTATCACGCGATCCGGGGACTTATAGAGAAGGGGTGGATGAAACGGCCTCGCAAAGTCCGTGAAGCAGAGAAGCAGACGGAAGATCCACGGAAGCCAAGACAAAAAAAGTGTGGTCGTGGGTGTGAAAATAACCGACCAGTGGCTGGGGGAAGAGCCTAACGGAATGCGCAAAGTTCTTCAGACCCCGCGAGCTTCCTATGGTATAGAGAGGATGAATGGATGGAAAGAGAAGGTAAGAAGCAAGTCCTCCGTATCGGCAGTGAAACTGATTCGAGCGGCCGGTGAGTTGATCACTCGCGATACAGTACATTGCTACCATGCCACCGGAAACGTTCAGGATAGTTCCTCAAAGGTCTCAAACATGAAGCTTTGAAGAATATGCGAAGCGCTGCGATTGACGGCACGCGCGTATGAGCCTAGGGTGCTGTAATTGGCTCCCAACCAATCAAACAGCCGCAGTAACATTGGTCGAGCGCCGAGAGCCCAACAGATGGTACGGCGCCATTCATGAGGTCGTGAGTTTCGGCGATGGCAATATCGAGCTCGCATCGCAAGAATATGGGCCCCACCAACCCCCACCACATAGTTCGACTGATGGGTGTGCGTGTGCTCTGCCCGAGTCCGTCGGCTAGGGGGGGACGGGCCACCCAGGTGACCCAAGGTCCCAGAGGATTGGCAACGGGATCAAAGGCAAAGCCGAAGCGTCAGATTAGGCGATGGGGTGCAATTGGGTCCGTGTGGCCCTACCGGCAAGAGCAATTTCCCGACCTAAACCAGACCGAGGTGATATATGAAACCCAAATACTCCGTTTCTATCGGTCTTGAAACGCGCTCGGAACCTAGGGTCTTATTGAAATGATTCAGCCCGGTGGATCTGGGAGGTCGCAAAAAAGCGTTGTGGAAAAAAGGCATCAAGCAATACGCACTTTTCTCCCGGCGATCGTTTCTGTAATTTATTTGACACTTTTTCAAGGTCTTTTTGAGTCCCGATTTTGATATATTCGGGGTGACATAAACGTTTGAAAGTACGTACGCTTCTCCTTTTTGTCAAACCTGTTCTGACGGAGTTGCAGCGTGTGCGTTCTTGATTGAGGAGGAGACCCTGGGTTCCAGACGATCGGGCCGTTCTTGGACGGAAAACTACAGCCCGGGTTCGTTGACCGAAGCCGTTCCCTGTCACCCGAGGTGGTACTCTCGCGGCCCCCGTGTCCCTTATTGATACGTTCGACGATCCTCTCTACCCTTTTCTCAAATTATTGAGAGAGATTGGCGCTGCGCCGGGAAGCCCCATGGGGGCTGTGTTGTTATCAAGATCAACCCACGGCTCGCATTAATCCTTTATGCCGTCCGACGTTAGATATTGAGTGCCGAATCTTGAACATTGAATAATTCTTGAATGGTTGGGGAACACCTTGTTGTGATCGCGACGGTGTGAGCGTCGCCGGCCCTTCATCATGCCTCATTGACATAACCGCCTGTTTTTATACATACCCACATATAAGAGCGCCTCGGGTTCACTTTTTCCCTCCCACACACACACACACACCTCGTACTCCAAGGCTCGTGATAGGATGCAAGGACCGACACTGACCGACCTCCGCGTCAGAAACACTCGCGATAGTCACATCATCTTTGAGGCCGTCGCCCGGAGGATCTTGCCTCTGATCACCAGGCGACTGACAAGCATCGAGAGGCGGGACTGCATCCGACCCGGTTCCGTCTTCGTCTGGGAAGAACGAGGGCCAGAATCGGGATCGAGCGGAGTACGTGGACGCCATTGGTTTCCGACAGCGCGTATACTGACAGTGTGGTGATAAATTTGTCGTTCAGGCAGGTATTGAACGTTGGACAGATGGTGAACTTTCGCGCGGTGATTTTGATTTTACGCATGGTGGCTCACGTCAGGAAAACCAATAGGCAAGCAATGGGGACCGTCCCGAGTCAGAGACGTAAGCGGGGATGTGTTCCTGTTATCTAAACTTACTCATCGGTGATGTGTTAGGAGTTCCTCATCTATAGTGAACGTGTATCGGATGATGACATGGGAAGGTGTGTGGATTCCTATCGGGGCCTTTCTCCGTTGGAAGTGGACGCTTAGAACCTGGCCGGAACAAACAGCCCACAAGATCAGCTGATCAAACAAACGTACTCAGTGTGGGCACCAACGTCACGGGAAACTAGGAAGTGGCACCTGGGTGAGAGTTTACTCGGATCTTCTCCCGTACTGGGCAACTCGAGTTCTTATCGTCGTCTCGAACGATTCCCAGTGGCGTACTTTACCGGTCGGTCGCTAGGCTGGCTGGCCACGATAGACCACATCCACAGCTTCGTTTGGCTGAGGGAATTCCCGAGATGGACCTTCAGACCGGCGCGGACGACAAAGGGCAAGAACTACGGGGAAGACACACTGCATGAGCACATCGTCATGCAAGCAGCCTCGCATGATAATCAACACCATCAACATCACCATCACGACAACCCAGAATCTCGGTCGTCACCAGCAGGGGATAGCTCGTCGGGGGACGAACGGCTGCCGAGAATCGGGTTCGCCGTCCCGTCCGCCCCCTGGAGGCGACCGACGCGGGATGAGCGTCTAGGGGTCGAGTTTCCCGAGCCTGGACAGATGGCGAGGACGTTGGCGCCGTTGATATATCTGGAGAGCATATCGGCCCCTCCTCGGCAGCCAGTGGATGATTTTGCGATCCGGGCGTTTGATTCGCATGGTGTGTAGGATGATTAACGCTGGGGGAGGTATTCGTGAGGGTTTTCCGCTGGCTGTAAGAGTTTATATGGGCATATACTAATAGAAAAGAGATTCGGACGGAACCCTCGAGTCGGGTGAGGGAGACAGGGTTTGATGATGGATAGAGTTTTGCGTGTAGGTGATTCCCGGCTTTAGTTTAATTTTGGCTTGCTGCCAGGGAGAGTGTGTTGGGCGGAGAACCGACTTACGTTAGAATTGGCCAATGGCCCACCTGTACCTAACCTGTTGGCTGTCCTTATATCTTCCGACCTCCCCAGTGCCCAAGAGCTAGGCGGAGTCTACTGTAACCTTTTTCTGCACCTGGGTTTAAACTCCTCGGATATTTATCCATCCTTGTTTCTCCTTCCCCTTCTCCGTCTCCCCTCCTCCCATGCCTCAGTCCCCCACCTGCTCCGGTATTAAAATCCGTTCCGTCCATGACGCACAGGTCGTTCTTTATGCCTGTCATATTGGCCGTCTCGAGATGATCAGAATGCGACTCGATTCCGCTGACCGTCATGCTCTCGCCTCCGGTAACGTCTATGCATGGGAGGAGAGGAGTCCCCGGTCAGACCCCATGGGCTCCGGTATAGAAAGATTCACAGAAGGAAAGCGTTGGACCGCTTCTCGACTTCGAGACGTACGCCACCACCGTTCTCCCACCTCCGATCCCATATCGACCCTCATCTTCCTCCGTCTCACCTTAGGACTTTCTCTTCTACTACGAAAAGTATCTCCACCTCAGCGAGCACGACCAGAAGATCGTGTGCGTTTGATTGTCTGCCATCGATCCCCCTCCGTTCACTCTCTCATCTCCGTCTTCTTCTTTAGCAATCCGCCGAAGGACTGGGATCCTTTCGTGAAGCAGACCTACTCTGCATGGGTGAACACGGAGAACGGAAACAGAAAATGGCATCTGAGTACGCGACCCTTGCCTTCCCCCCTCCCTCCGTGTATTCCGTCGCTTACCGTCCCGAAGCGGCGTACTACACCCAGCGGACGGAGGACCACCTAGGAACCATCGACGACATCCCTGTACTCCGTGACATCGTCGTCCCTCCCGGCTATTTCCTCAGTAATGCGGATATCAGATCCAACAAACCTGTGGACACGGAAACCTACAACACCCAGCGGCCGTACAATCCCGCATATCAGACCCAACGGCCCCCTCATCAGACTCCTTCCCCGGATTCACACCATCCAGCCCAACCGTCCCCGTATTCGAGGGCTTCATCGGTCTCACTCTCGTAAGCATTTACAAATAAATCGCCATGGAAGAGGCTGATGGTTTTGTTCCTCGGCTACAGTCATCCCCCAACACTCCGCTATGATGGGGAAGGTCTTGCCTTCCCTCCCCGTTATCCAGGCAGTGCGAACGACAAGGGCTACCCAGCGCTCCGTGAAGACGTGCCCTCACGACCCGGTTACGTCTCGAGAGTAACGAACGGTTTGAATAACCTGCCGCCCGTCGCCCACAATGCGGGCCCACCCGTCAACGCCAAGCCCCGTATGACACGCCCAGCCTCTTACCACGACGCTTACTCCACTGGGCACAGGACGAGTCCGAGGTCCAACACTGAAGAACCGCCTCTGTCCCTGGTCCCCATGAACAACCTCATCGCTCACCACCCGTTCCCACGGGATGTTCAGGACGAACAAGTCCTTCGAGTTTTTATGCCACGGCTGGAATGATTGGCGCGTTTGGATGACGCCAATTGAAACAAGCCCTAATGCCTTTTTTCTTTCTTTCATACTTTCTTGTGATGGGGGGCCCAACCCCGGCATCTGCTCGCTTTCCGTGATGTTTTTTGTCTTATCTACGAGACCGAGACTTCGCTTTGTCCCAGCATGTTCATTCTAGAGTAAGACCATCTATTACGCGTCACCTATAATGTCTTTTTAGTTTTCAGAGTGTCCTCTGCGTACCCCACTCACCTGACTGCTGTGTCCCCGCATTGACCGCCCCGTTGATGTGGGTTTCTTTTGTATCTGTAAAATACAAGCATTGAGTTTTGCGGATGTTGTGCGGCGCGGGGTTCGGAGAGCTGCCCGTCGCCGTCCGGGACACCCGGTCGGATCACACAGCCCCCGGCTGAAACCCGAGCAGGCACAGGCTTCGCACTGGCGACGCGCCCGGGTCGTGATCGTCTTAAAGTCAGAGAGCCTCCGTGGCTATCTTTACCTCCTCCCTCCATCTCATGCATCCCTCCATTAGGACACTTGTCCTGACCCTCACCACCCTCGCTATCGGTGGTACTGAGGGTCTCAAGCTCAGGAAACGCGCCGATCCGGTCGACACCAGCGAGGCCCAGGGCGCCCAAAACATCCTCATAACCGATGCTGGGCAGAACCTGTTCTACACCCCGATGCAGTTTGGGTCTGGAGATGGGGCAGTGAGCATCTATGGATTAGTTAGTACGACCAGGTGAGCAGACCGCCCGTCTTGTAATCGCCACACACGCGATCGTGCTCACTCCACTGTGAACTCAAAATTCAGGGGCGACATTATCCTACCAGACGCTTACACCAAGAACCTAACTGGATACGTTACACAAGGAAAATCAGTGGATGAGGGTGAGTAGATGTTTGTGGAAGGAATCTATCTTCGTTGTGGCTTATCAGATCTTAGGTCCCATCTATGCTGGTCCTGTGTCTGCTGGCGGTTGGACAGTGCCTGACCAAGATATTAGTGAGTGATACTATAACGTGCGCCCATTGGATTCCAAGCTGAACGCAAACGTATTTCACAGTTTATTACGAAAACCACGGCGCCCCTTTGCCAATCAAGGCCGATGGAGGTTATGCCTATGCTGGATTCGGAATTTGGCCAAACACCTCCACTATCGCTCTGGCGTTTGGTGACTGGTCAGCTGATAGTCTCGTCGCCCGGATCCTCGCTGAGCCAGACGCCGAACCTTACTGGACCTTGCTCATCAACCCTCTCGAGGATGACAGGGGAACCGACCTGTCGTTTGGTGGCGTTCTCACTATTGGCGAGATCGTGAACCTGGCCCAGATTTTCAACGTTACTGAGGATGACCTCAAGAAGAACAACGTCCCTGACCTCACCCAAATCTCCAACTATCCTGCCTTGAACCACAACGGCGTGTACAATGGCATTTCCTACTACACTCTCATAGACGCTATTTCGTGGGGAAATGGCTCCGCGACTCTGAAATCCTCTGTCCCTGGCACTCCCGACGGCAAGATCTCCGCTTACCTCGACTCGACTAACCCTTGGATCGACGTCCCATACTCTATCACCGAAGAGTTGTACAAGAACCTCTCGGGTGCTACTTATGAGAAGGATACCGGGTTGTGGCACCTCAAGTGCACCGAGTTGACCATCAATATCACCATCGCTGGACACGCCTACCCTATTAGCCCCTTGACCGCCCTCACACACATCGAAACGACCAACTGTGTCGGTAACGTAAGTCATACGAGCATACCCACCCTCAGTGCTCTTTCTTATGCATTTTCTGCCAGTTCCGAGCCAAGCCAGACAGTGCTGGAGGCGATATTGTCCTTGGAGTCCCCTTCTGTAAGACCTTGCGTTTCGGTGTCAACTTTCTGGGTGCTGACAACCATCGCAGTAAAGAACGTTTACGCTCGCTTCGCATACCAGAACAGACACGACGGCGAAGTATATGACCCATATGCCCAACTCATGCCCATCACCGACGTCGAGGACGCTCACCACGACTGGGAGCTTTGGTACGCGAAATGGGTGGGAACCTCACCCCACTCTTCTTCCTCTGTCAGTCTCTCGGTCCAACCTACCCCAACTCATTCCTCTCTTTCGTCCCCTCTTTCGTCCTCTCATTCCACTCCCCTCTCCACTCCCTCATCCACCCCCTCACCCACTCTCTCTTCCCCATCCTCTTCTCCTTCGAACCCTCTGGCTACCAACCACGTTGCTGGTGCCGTCGACAATGACGCCAACGATGAAGTGGAGGGCAACGCGAAGAAGTCCAAGTCCAAGGGAGTACGTTCGCTTTTCTCCCCCTCTTTGATATCCGCCCGTCTGACGCGTCTGTTAGGTGGGACGTTACTTGGTTGGCATTGTCGCTGCGGTGGTCATCATCGGTCTTCTCATCATCGGTTGTATCGTCTTCGCTGTGATGAGGTTGCGAAAGGGTCGCGACGGCAAGGGTTCTTACCGTGGCCTAGGAAAGCCGGATGATGATGCCGGTCCCGTCAAAGTTCCTCTCTATGATGCTGAGGGTGGTAGCGGGCGTTACGGCGAGGGAGGACAGGGCCGTTACACCGACCCGTACAAGGATTAATCTGCTCTCGAACACTCTTGTAGAACTATCCGCTTGTTTGTTTTCACACTTATGGCCACAACCCCATTATAATATTTTTTTCCTCCCTTGAACCTTGTGCTGGACATCGATTTGAACTCGACCGGAAAGTTCGGCGCGAGCGTTTGCACGGGGCCCGTACGGCGTGTCTCATTTTTGACTCGATCGTTGATTTGGAGCGAACGATAAGTATTGGTCATCATATGATCTCCGTCCTCCCCAGACCAAACCCTGCATTTTGTCTGAGACGGATCGCTATCGTCCTTCGCTGGAATCCTAGTCTTGTCGCATCGAGACCCGCGTTCTTACTATCGAGGAACGCATCGCACATGGCCACCTCTACTTCTGGACAGCAGCCTGCCTGGTCGCCACCTCGCGCCTCGGTTGACGAGCCTACGCTGAAGGTGTACAACTCGCTAACACGAACCAAGGTAAGCCCCACGTTGACGACTGGGAACGGTTTAGTGTTTGTGGCGCGAATGAATGATGACGTGTCGTCGTTGAGCGCAGACAGAGTTCATCCCTCTCAACCCACGCCATGTCAAGTGGTACAACTGTGGGCCCACCGTTTACGACGCATCGCATATGGGCCATGCCAGGTGACTAACGCAGCCCCACCTTCTCCTTCCCGGACACCCCAGAAGTTTTGACCTAACCGTTCCTAGGAATTATGTGACCCAGGACATCCTTCGACGTATTGTGTCGGACTACTTTGGCTATGATGTTCATTTCGTTATGAACATCACGGACATCGATGACAAGGTTCTTAGCTCCTCCCCCCTTCCGTAATATCGGTCAAGACCCTAAAACTCAATCACCACCACCCCTCCTCGCCCACTGTCACTTTTACAGATCATCATACGGGCCAGGCAAGGCCATCTAGTCCAAGAGTTCCGAACAAGCAATTCTGCACTTACACCAAAACTAGTGGACGAAATTCACTCGGCGTGGAAGGAGTATATTCGATCAGAAGTGAACAAGGGCCTTCTAGAGAACGAAAAGATCATCGAAGGCAATGAGGAAGGCGCCTGGAAGTCACTATCCCAGAAGATCCAGGACGTTTCATGGAAACAGGAGTGCCTTAAACGATACGAGAAGTTCGATATGGCGTTCTCGGCAGCGGTATGTGAAAATTTACGCCTCGTTGATTCACGCAACGATCATCTAACTCTAACCCCCCACATTAACAGCGGAAAACGATCACAGCGATCGATGAAGCCCGGGCAACCCTCGAGTCCGGCAAAGCCATGAACCCAGACTCGGCTTATCGGCTTATCGATGAGTCGAGTGGGGTGATCGCAGGATACCTGGACCGACAGGCAAGTAGAACGGTATTGATCAGTCACCTCTTTCTCCGAAGACTTACCGTGATGAACTTTCTCTCCCTCTCTTTCTCTTCCGCTAGTACAAAGATACGGTGACGGATCCATCGATTTCAAAGTCCCTTGCGTCATATTGGGAGAATGAATTCTTCAAAGATATGAAGAGGCTCCGGGTTCGGGAACCCGACACTATCACTCGGGTCACGGAGTACGTTCCGGAGGTCGTGACATTTGTCGAGAAGGTGATCCAAAACGGTTACGCCTACGTCGTCGATGGGAGCGTCTACTTCGACACGAACGCCTTCGACGGCAAGGAAGGCCACTTCTATGCCAAACTGGAACCGTGGAGCAAAGGCAATAAGGAAAAGATGGAGGAAGGCGAAGGTTAGTGTGCAGCGCTTTTGCATTATATTAAAATGGAAGAACTCGCCTGACAGAAGAACGCGAGTGCCGTCCTCGGCCTTGTTTTCGAGCTTGATCGCTGATGATCCATCGCTTTTTTATGTGTTACCCTCGTGTTTAGGCGCCTTATCGATCGGTTCTGGTCGTCGTTCTAGTTCGGACTTTGCGCTTTGGAAGGCTTCCAAATCTGGTGAACCTTCGTGGCCTTCCCCATGGGGTCCTGGGCGGCCAGGATGGCACATAGAATGCTCGGTCATGGCGTCTGCGACGTTGGGCGAGAGCATGGACATTCATTCGGGTGGTATTGATCTCGCCTTCCCTCACCACGACAATGAATTGGCTCAATCAGAGGTACGTTCCGAGATACATCCGAGCGTCCAGCGGTCCACGTGGGACCGGCTCATCTCCCCCGTTAGGCGTATCACAACTGCCATTCATGGGTGAACTATTTTCTGCACACCGGGCACCTACACATCGAGGGCTTAAAGATGAGCAAGTCTCTCAAGAACTTCATCACGATTGACGTAAGGCCCACATGTCCCTCCTTCCCTTCTAATCGTGTGGCTGACGGCCTTTTCTAGGAAATCCTGGGGAGGTTCACCGCGAGACAATTGAGATTAGCGTTCTTGACACAGTTGTGGAACGCTAAGATCGACTTCTCTGAATCGTTGATGACGGGGGAGGTTAAGAACATTGAAGCGACACTGAATGTAAGTCTTTTTTTCGTGTTGTTGGCATGGGGGCGACGCCCTGCAGTCGATCGGGTCTAAAAGTGAAGGGCAGAATTTCTTCGCCGTGGTCAGAGCCCTAATCAGCCAGAGGGAGTCGGAAACGGTTGCCTTCACCGGAAAGCACGGCTATGATGAACCCGAACAGAAGCTTGCTACCAGGTGAGTGGCCGCAGATTATCACCCCTTTCAGCCACCCAACCCTCCAACCGGGAATTGATCCGCTCACCCGTGTATGCACAGCCTAGAAAAGGCGCAGGCGGAATTCCGAGTTGCGCTCTGTGATTCGTTCAATACTCCCGTCGCTCTGGACGTTTTGCGGGATCTAGTCTCGAAGACGAACGTATACATCAACGCTAGTGGGAAGTCGCTAAACGTCGGCGTGGTCACGCGAGTTGCCGGGTGGGTGGGAGACATGGTTCGGATGTTCGGGCTTGGCGAGGGTCCAAGACGGGAGGGGGAGATCGGCTGGGGTCAAGATCGGTCGAGCTCATTGGACGGTGTCGCTGTGAGTCGAGCGAGGGCGAAATTTAAATTTACGTCATCCTGGGCTCACCGGTTAATAGGGGGAAAGCGCGTTGATGCCATACTTGCGCGCTTTATCCTCATTTAGGGACGGCGTGCGAAAACTCGCGATTGGGAAAGGTGAAACGGCCTTGAAGGACATCCTCGCGCTCTCCGACAAACTAAGAGACGATGATCTGGTACCGCTGGGTGTTGCGCTGGATGATCAGGAAGGTAAGGGGTGTTAGGGGGTTCCGCTCTGTCTTCATTCGCAACATTTCTGATCAACAAGTGGCGTCACAGATGGGAAAGCTCTCGTGAAGCTCGTGGACCCGGTGGACCTGATCCGAGCCCGAGAAGAAAAGCGTGCGCAGGTGGCTGGCAAGGCCGCCAAAAAGGCGGCTTCAACCGAGGCAGAGAAGCTGAGAAAGCTCGAGAAGGTTTTGAAGGGCAAGCTGCCTCCTGGCGAGATGTTCCAGCCCCCGAACGTTCCAGAAGGCGCTTACGGAAGCTGGAACGAGGACGGGCTACCACTGACAGACGGTGCGGGTAAAGAATTGAGTAAGAATCAGGTAAAGAAGACGGTGAAGGAGTGGACCTTGCAGAAGAAGCTGCACGAGGAGTATATGGAGTGGGAGCGACAGAACGTGGAATGACCGTGTGGAAGGCCTCCCAATGAAATGCGTCTTACAGGGGGTAGATGATACGCACTTCTGATAGTTTACACTGCATATCGCTGAATTCTGATGCACCCGGGTTGGTGTTGGAACGTTCACACGGGATGGGGATTCGCAACGGACTCGGCATCCGTACACTGCCAGGGAAAAACTATTGCGCGCCGGGACCTTTGTTTCGACGAATGCGTTCTACCAATCACAGGAGTGCATGATCAATCTCGCAATCCTCTCGAGCCCTAACCGATCTTCTTCCTGGAAGCCAGAAAGGGCAAGGCAATCTAGATCCAAGACGCCAACCGCAGTGTGGCTTTCTGGGGTATCAGAGACCTGGAAACCGGGAACGTTAGTCTTCCCGTACTCGTCGGACCGGAGGTGCAAGCGAAAGATCAAGGCCACCTGCAGGAAACCGGCCGTTCGAAGAAGGGTAAGGGATTTGGTGGACTAACCTGATAAGCACCTCGACGGTCGTCTAGGACCAGGGGGATAACCAATTCACTTTTGGTCTCGCCATCGCATGCGATGTGACCCGGGTATGCCTCTACATCGGGGATAAGTTTGGTGGATCTCTGGAGGTATGCGTCAGCGCAGACACCGCGTGCCTTGGTGGGAGAAACGTTGATAAGCTGACAGGCGGGTTTGCCGCAGAATGGGCCGAGGAGGAGGATATCAGGGCTGAATGGGGTATGATCCGTAGGAGGGTGGTTACGAGGATGTGGGAAGTAGGACGCATGGACGTAGAAACCTTGACGGATGGGTCGGCCACTGGGCTGCATTTCGAGGGATGACTGGACGACTGCTTACCACACCAGTTTACGGCATTGTCGTCTGATCCGAACTGAGAAAAAGCGAGAAGCGAATTGTATATCAGGGACGCGGCGTTGGCAAGGTTCGAGACCTAAATAGATTGGGAATGACAACCCCCAAACAAGCGAAGGGAGGGAAAGGGCAGATGGCACAGGTTAAAGGACGTCAGATGCCGATATCAACGAAATGGCAGACCCAGGCACGTTGGTCACCCAGCAGATGTATGAGCTGTTCGTGAACATGTTCCCAGAACTGCTCTCTGGTCGTGATACTCTCCGGTACGAGCGCAGAGTCAGCGTGAGCCATCGGGTCGAGCGAGGAAGGAGGCAGAAATGTAGGATCTCCGCTCCCAAATCGGGAATGATCTAAAAGTCCTCGTTGTTACCCTCCCATCATCGTCTTCAAACTACGAAATACCCTCACAGCATACATGGCTCCCTACCTCGATACCGTCAAGGTCAGCGTGCACGTTCTATGATACTATCGCTGGCGTTTTCGCCCGGCAGCTCCCTTTGTTGTCCCGTTGTTTCTCCCGTACTCATTCCCGAGCAAGTCTTTCGCAGATGTCCCCATCACCGACGCTGGCGTCGACACCTTGGCGTTCCTCGAAGCGTCCGAGGGCGTCTTGGGATTGTTCGGTACGCTGGTGTTGATGTCTCAGTGAAAACGCACCTGACGACCCTAATCCGGCCCTTTCCGACGGGGGAATGTATCGGCCACGTAGATCTATTGGGTTCTGCCGCCTTCGCGCCCGTCCAGTCCGATATCAAGGGCAACATTGCTGTGAGTCGGCGGGATCGTTGCCGATGACGTCTAAAACCCATCCACTCACTCGTAACCTTCCCATCTGACGGAATACAGAAAGTCCGCGCCAGATATAACGCCGCCCCCGCTCTCTCCGGGACCCTCGAACAGTTGGTCGAAAACGAAAAGGGCGAGAAAAAGAGGACCGCCACCGAGGGCCTGATGTGGCTCCTTCGTGGCCTCTCGTTCACATGCAAGGCTCTACAGAAAAGCCAGTCCGACAAGACCCAGGAACTCTCCGTCGCCTTCACTTCAGGCTACGAAGCAACGCTCAAGAAGTTCCACGGCATTCTCGTTCGCCCGATCTTTTCTGTGAGCTAGTTCGCTTCCCTTTGCTTATTTGTTCCATGACGCCGTCGTTCCCCGGGTAAACGCGGGGGCATATGGGAGCGAAGCGAGATCCGTTCGCATCTGTGGATCTGCCGCAACGTCTGCCGCAACCTTTTTTTTCTCTGGCTAATTCCGGTTGTCGTGCGTTATGTTTGACGTTGCTGATATGATTTCACCCAATTTGATTTAGCTCGCGATGAAGGCCTGCCCATATCGAGCCGATTTCTACGCGAAGCTTGTGGAGGACAAATCGGGGGGACCGCCGGCGACGGCAGAGAAGATGAATGAGCAGCTGGACAGTTGGTTGGCAGCGTTGGATTCGATCGTGAAACGGATGGAAGACTTTTACACCAAGGGAAAGCACGACAAAGGCTTCTGATGACCTCGGGTTCGAACCTGTACCGTGAGGGAAAAGCGACGGAGCAATTGGCAATTCTGACTGGGCAATGATGGCGGATTTGATTCCGTTCTTGTGGGGGGAAATATTATATTAGAATAAGAAGATAAGGTTCAAACTTCAAGTTTTCACAACCTCTCCTTCGATTTATGTGAGGCTAAAACCATAAATATAATCCCGAACCATCAAATCCCCCTCGCTCCCTAACCGTTCCATCTCTCTGCCTTCCCACCTACCTCTTCCTCCCCCACCCTGCCCTTCCCTCTAGCGACCCATGCAGCACCCAACATACACCGACGTCCGCGTTCGCTCCGCCAGGGACGCCAATATCCTCTTCCACGCCGTCGCCCAAGGCCTTCTCCCTCTCATCACCCGCCGTCTAGACGAGGCGGAGAGGCTCCAAGTCAGGTCTGGCTGCGTTTACGTCTGGGAGGAGCGCAACCCGTCCTACTTCGATTTCAACGGGCAAGAAATGAAGCGCTTCACGGAAGGTGCGTCGATCCTCTGCTCCCCGTAAAGAATTCAGTCCCCCGCTCAAGTCAATCCTCCTACCACTTTCATCAGGAAGAAGCTGGGGCCCCTCCAAAGCCAGAGACGTACGCCGCCCGGTCTCCGTTGCGCCACACTTTCGCTTATGTTTCGTCATACGCCAGGAATTTCTGTTCTATTACGAGAAGGAGAACGGCATCAAGTCGCAAATGGTGGAGCGCATGAAATCCGGGCCCAGGTCGTACGTTATCGCGTTCCTCCCACTTCCTCGCTTTTCGGCTGATCAAACCTGCACCAGCACTCGGACGCAGCTGGTGAAGCAAACGTATTCAGTAAACGTGCACAGTGAAACTTCGATGAATATCAGGAAATGGCATTTAAGTGAATACAACCTCCCTCGTGGTCACCGGACGTTTACTAATCCAACTACCAGACGCCTATTACTGTGCTGACGAGGTGGATGAGCTCGCCACGGTCGACGACGTCGCGATGCTGAAAAACCTCCACGTTCCGCATGAGCTGTACACTTGTGCGCGGACGAGCCGGGCTCGCGAGGCTGCTATTCGTTCGCATAACAATCCCGGGATGCGAGGTAATCGCGAGCCGCCTAGGATGTTGCCGCAATTCCAATACCCTCGGACCGGAGGTATTGAGCGTTCATCTTCAGGTTCGGACTCATCTGGCCCGGACGACAGATCGTCGAGTCCCGACCCTTCACTGGCTCCGTTAGCCTACCTCGAGAGCTTGCCACGTTTGGGCCGTCACCCAATGGACGACCAAGCGTTAAGAATGTTTGATAGCGCAGGGAACATGTGAGATTCGCATCTCTCTCACCTTCTCCGCCGTTTCCATACCCGCTCGTGTTATCCTCTTCATACGTAAGTAGCCACGGTCTGGTGCAATCGGAGAATACTGTCCCACTCATGAATGCATAGATATATCGCGAGGTCGTTCTTTTTTTTTTTTGTCTGCCGGCTTATAGTTCCTGTCTACCCGCCTATTCACTCCACTACACACCGTAGACTCGACCAATCACCTCCTCACCTACATCACACCCTGATAGCCCGCTCATCTTTATTCAACTACAGCTGTCCTTATCTCCCCCCTTGCTTCTATCACGCGCGGACTTGCTGGTGTTGGTGTGTTTCCATTAAGTTTCCAAGATGATGTTCACGTTTTTGCGACGGTCTCGAGCTTCGGACATTTTCATAGCTACTTACTCGCGGTTGGTCTCCCTTCCACTTGATCACAATTGTATTCTTAGCCGGTTGATATTTGAAATACCTAACCGAACAGACGTAGGGCACCAGGGCGGCGGCGGCGGCGGCGGAAACCATCTCTCTTCTCCCTTGTTGGTACGCGAGATTTGCCTCCGCTTAGGAAACCGTGATGAAGGAGATGGACGTCACACGATCGAGGGCGGTTCCACCGAGTGATGATCACATAGTATTGATCAACTACCCGGAGGGGTGGCTCGCACAACGGATGAACACGGCCCCGATATAATATCCAGGGCTGTGAACCAGCACGGTGTAAGCACCCTTGATCTTTTTCTTTGGGCGCCGGAGATTTCAATCTGGCGCCGGTCGTCTGGGAGTTTGTGGGTGCATGACCTTATCAGTAAAGGGAGGCGGGGGTGTGTGGGGGGCTTATCTCCCATTAAGAAGGAAGCAAAAGTCTATAACCCCAGTGCTTCGTCTGTACCTCGAGGAGGGATTCGTGTTACTCGGACACCGCGTCGGGCGGAAAGCGCGTCCACCGCGGGGTTGGTACCCTGTTATCTTTACCTTCCGACTCAAGGTCCGCCGCGCCTGTAGGATTAGAAGATAAACGTACAAAGTGTGTAAATCCGATGGGAGTGATGCCATCTCCCTCCCCGTGTGCAAGTGTGCATCATCGATGGTTAGCCTCTTCCCAATTTTGTATCTCCCCCCCTCATTCTACGGTCGGTTCCAGGTAAGTAAACGCCTTTTGATCCTTTTACCTCTCATTCATTTGGGGCATGCGTTCGCTTGTTTGTGAATACCCCCCCTTTGGAGCACCCCCACCCCCACCAGTCCCCCCCCTCTTATCCCTTCCATCCCCTTGATTGTTGATCTCTTGGGGCCCGGGGTTCCCCTTGTAGCCCGGTGGGTTTGATGCGGGAGGAGCAACGTGCGTCAGACACCGACGTTTGACACCAGATCCCTGGGTCCCATGTAACCCCCTTCTCTTGCGGGCGTTCTCTCATACGGAGCCACCTCCCGGAGCCTTGGAATCACGCTACCGATAAGTACCCGTGGTTAGACGCGCGGTTAAAGTACCAAAGATTCTCTTGTACTTCTTTCTTTGGCTCGTTTCTACTTTTGTCCAGTTTCTACTTTTATCTCTCTTCTTCACTCCTTCCGCCCATGACAGCCGACGTTTCCCCATTTTGCACATGCCAACGTCGCCGTGTCCGGTCCGACGTGTCCCACGTTGTCGCCAGGCAGGAGGCCATTCGCTGAGCCGTTGGCCCGGTCCTCCATTTTCCGCGGAAAGCTAACTTCCCAATATGTATAATCCCACGCGGCCAACGGCCGGAGTGTTGTTGGCTTGGTCTGTACTTGGCAAGACAAATAATGTGGAGATTGGACCCACCGACGTCCCCATGCGACCTGCTCCAGGAGGTTGGTCGCAACTCTGTGCCACACTATCGCCCATGGATCTCGACGCAGGTTGCGAGGTAATAATAGTTACATTCTCGGATCGACGTCAAACAGTTCGTTACAGGTTCGTATGTTGGTACACGTCGTAGAATCTATCGAGAGTTGAGGGAGAGGATCTAGAAGTCAACACTAAAGGATGACAGCGATAGCCGCGCCAACGGCCCCAGTAACAGCACCGCCGATGACTTGGCCAAGGACAGGAATTCCGGCTCCCATGGCAGTCCCCTGTGCGGTTGCGAACAAACTACCGGCGGCAACGTTTCCGATCCCAGATTGAAGTCCAGCCGCGAGGGTGCCTAAGTAACGTTCGACAATACAAAAAAGTGTGGCGAGAGCGAGTGCAAGTTAGGCAAGGTTGTATCGTCGTATGACAGGGGCCATCTCTCACCTGCGACAGGACCGGCGGCCGAGAAACCGACAGCGTTCAAGACCGGGACAGCCAAGAGAGGTGTGAAGACGAACGCTCCTAGGACTCCTGCACCAACGCCGACGAGAGGAATGAAACCGACTGGATAGATTTAATATTCTCAGCGACCCGCACTAGAGCGACCGACAGGGCGGAGTGGTAGAGGTAACGTACCCATGATATTCTGATAAGCCTTGCGAGGAAGTCGATTGTGGGTGAGGGAAAGAGGGAAGGAGGCAGTGGGAAGATAGAGTACGAGAGTTGGTGGGAAAAGCAACCTCGTGACCCTCTTCTTCTTTCCCCATGGGCCGTAAGATTGCAACCATCCCCAACCCTCGAGGTTGCTACGAATTTGACCCTCAAACGCCTCGTGACCATCACATATACCTTATCCATTTGAATCGTATATCGAAACCACAAGTCAGTTCGGATCACAACCAAGGTTATCTCCAACGTGGCGCACGCGTCGAAACTCGACCAGTGCAAGCAAATAGATAGAAGCTCCAGGCAGAGCGCGAGGCAGATACGAGGCCGTACATGTAAGGTTTCGACGAACATCTGATATGGAAAGGGGGAGGAGAACGTTCCGCAGGAACTTTGCACGTGGGGCGCACGTTGAAACGTTGGAAACGGAGCGGAGAAACGATGAGACACCTGGCCCGCGTTTGGGCAAACCTTGCTGGAAACCAGCAGAGGAGAGGATAACCCTCGTGTGTGCGTACGTCGATATTACGCGATTGGCGGGGTTTCCGCCAGGGTGACAAAAACCACACCACGAATGCAGGGCGGACCCGTGGGTGACATATCTGGCATAACCTTATGGACCCTTGCGTCACCGCGTGAAACCATAAAACTGGAGGGGAAAGCTCCCGGAGATAGCATCACGGCCGGGCTGGGGAAACAAAAGCGAGGCGGGAAACACGTACAATGTCGTCTGTCAATTCTTGTTCGACAATGGGCGAAATACAAATTTCCTTACGCTCGAGAGGGTTTAACGGTGCAAGTTGATGAAGAAAATGGGGATTGGAAGCGGGAGGGAGCCACCCTATCACGTTTTGTGAATAAGCATAAAGTAAAACGTACACAAACACAAACACAACAAGGAACAAGCCGTGGGATCCGCATTGCCGATCAAAATCGAAAATCCCCTCTTCTGTATCATGGAGGTCAACTTTAATTCCGCCCTCCGTTCTCATGACTTTCTGAGGCAACTCACACACCAAAACGGAGACTCTACAAAACTGTATCCGCATCATATTTATGGACGTGCGCAATGTGAGAAACCAGAGACCCGCCACTGGCGGAGGCCGGACTGGGAGGAGTGTGTAAGATCAGACCCGATGCCGCATCGATCATCTGTTGGCATGCCAGTTTATGGTCGGCTCAAGCGGCTGTGAGAAGAAGCGGGCGCGTGTATTCCATCTCTCCCTCAAGAGACTCGGTCGGGACGTCGAGGACAGAGGACACATCACGCGAATCGCTTGATGCAAGGCTGAGGCAAGTTTCGCCGGATTGCCGGTACTTATTCTAGAACGTGCATGAAATCAGGTCCGTTGATACGGCTGAGAACCGCCCGGTTTGAGGGTGGCCTTGAGAGAAAAAAGAAAACTTACTAAATGGGCAGCAATACAGTACATATAACCGAACCTTCTCCCCGTGTATAAATCAGGATCATGTACAGGAAGTCCTGTCAGGCTGGCCCAGACGGCACATCAACGCGCTACCGTTGAGAAGGTTGAACGGCCAAACTTGTTGCCCACAACCCTTAGACACGCAGGAATCTAGACCGAAAAGAAACGATCAGTACAGATGTTGAGCAAAAGAACCTGACCGAAGAAAATGAATAACGGCACCCTTCATCCATTGACTGACTGACGTTTGGTCGGGTTCACAGGCTAGATCCTTGATCCCATTGTACCCGTTTTTGTCCTAGTGCGGGAACCAGCATCTCCGGGGAAGGTTCCAATTGCGACGTGCGGATTACCGTTGACACACGTTCTCTCTCCTCTTCCCCAGTCCTATACACACCGTAATCAGGGGAGCGAATCTGTCTTCCGCGTGGGCCACGGTCGCTCGTGCGGCTCGTCGTCCTAGGGTCCGCCCCTGCACCACGAGGACGGTGTCCAGAACCATCGGAATAGGTGTCATTGACGCCAGCATTCCTCCCCACTACGCCCATCTCGTGCCCTTGCTCTTCCTTCGGGGGTGTGCCGCCGGAATCAAGAGACAACCTCGACATGATGGCATCCTTAGCAATTGGAAAGGCTCGAGGGAGCGTGGAAAAGATAGACGACGGGTTTGGGTTCGGAGATAGCGTCGGAGATCCACGACTAGTTGAATCGAGCCCCCCGGAGATGCGAGGACGTCGGGCCATGGTAACCACTGTGTTGGCGGGAGAGGCGTCGGAGGGTGACCCCTGAGGGAAAAACGAGAGATGCGAGGCGGGTATCCTGCGAATGTCCGGAATTATTTCGAGCTGCCCCGTTGACGACGACGAATTGGTTCTCTGAACCTCCTTGGGGCCATCAACATTGAGCTGCTTCAGCTTGCTTGCCTTGTTGACCGGAACGTTTAGTGACTTCCGAAGGTGAATGGAATCTGATGGCCACATTTGATTGGCCTTTCGCAAATCGGCCATTGAAATGCCGTATTTCAGTGATACCTTCTGCAGGGAGTCTGTTGTAGTCACCTAACATGGCTGGCCGGTCAGAGACCCTTCACGCATGCGGATCATCAGATTCGAGAACGAACTGACCTCGTGTACGAGCACCAGCTCTTCCCTCTCACCGGAATCTGTCTCCACCCCGCGTTCTACTTCAAACGGGTCCTTGTCGACATCGACGGTTGGACCAGGAGACAGCCGCAGGTTGAGGATGGGACGGGTGACCGTCGGATCGTTGAAGGCGGGCAGGGAGAAACCGCCCGAGTCCCGTTTCAACGGATGCCCCCTGGCGCCATCGGACGACTCTCCGCGTGAGTGTTGGATCCTCCATGGGACCGTTGGGTTGCTCGTCGTGTTTGGATTCTCCGACGTGCGCCGCTTGTGCAATGAATGGGATGATCGTGTCCGACTTGGGGCGTTGTTGAGGGAGGATGTGAAGTTGCGATGGCGGTCGCTGGAAGACGACGAGGCCCAGATGTTGTCATCCCAATCGTTGAGGCTGACGACCGGTGCGGTGTCAGGGTCAGGAGGGGAGGGCATGCACGGACAAACGGAGTTGGTATAAATTCCTTCGTGAGAGAATGGTTAGGAAGAGTTGCCATGGGCTGACGTAGAAGACAGTCCGCAGCCCGCGGTTCACCTTGATCTTCTACCTCCTCCTTGCTTTTCTCCTTTGCTTCACGAATGGCTCAAGCTGAATCGAACGTTCCTGCTCGTGTTTTGACTGGTCAGGGTTTTGGCGAAAAGAGTTGACTGAAGTGCCACCCGCTGATGCCTCAAGGCCCCCGCCTCGTTCATAGATTCACCACCTGTACTTGATCCCACTCCAGTACAACCGACCACCGCCGAACCGGTCGAAGAGCCCGCCGTAGATCCTCAGGTCGCCTCTCTCCAGGCGATATTCCCGGACTTTGACCCAATCGTTCTGTACGTGTAACAAATTTCGTCTCCCGTCGTTCGCGCAGCTGACTGCGATCTCATAAGACAATCCGTACTCGCCTCGGTCAATGGTAACCAGGACAGGGCGATTGATAAATTGCTCGGGATGAGCGACCCCGACTACACGGAGCAGCATCCAGTCAATGCTGTGAGCGGCTCCCGCTTGTCGCCCTTCGGGGTGAATATCTTACCCCTTCATAGGACCAAACGGAGCTGGACGAGGAGTTCGCCAGAAACCTTATTATTCAAGAGCAGGAAGAAGCGAACCGCCGTCGTCAACGTCAACCACGGCATCCGGCTGTGGTGGAGCCAGTGCCGTATCAACAACGCGCACACGCCCCAGGTCAGATCGCTCCGGGAACCACCCCAAACATGCAGGAAGTCACAGACACCTTCAATAAATTGGCCGAAAGTACGTCACCCGACCGTTCCATCCCGTAACGACTCCCAATGTCTGATGAATGCTTTCGCAATTCCGTTCGTCGCAGCTGGGAAAAAGACCTTCAGCACGCTCTTTTCCAAAGTCAAGGCCAAGATACAGGAGCTAGATCAGCCTCGGTGAATATTGAATGCTTCTCTTACCCCTGGTCTGATTTCGCTAATCGGTATGTAATACCAATGTCATACACGTCCGTTCCAGTCCCGATGCAGGTTCCCCTTCCACTGCGAACGGGGGGGGATCGCCTGTTAGTGCACCTCCGCATCAAGACCGGCACGCAGTGATGACACAAGCCCACTACCAGCAGCCCCCTACCAACACACAGCCTGTTCGCGGGTATGATATGACCTGTCAGTTCTATTTCTTCTTTCCTCGTACTAGACGCAAAACAGCCCGTTCCTTAATCGTTATACGTCATCCTCAGATCAGCCGTCTCCCACATTAGCATCCGAGCAGCCCTCTACGACGTTCTCAACCAAACCCGATCAGCGGGCTCCGAGTCCAGACATCACCCTAGCCTCTAACCAATATAATCAACAAGCGTCGAACATTGATCCCGGTTAGTCCGTCTGAAGAGCAGGTTTTGCGCACATCAAACCCGGGCTGACGACCGAGTCTTCTAGCTAAACTTGGGATCTTGCCGAAGCGTCCGGTGACGCTCGGTGGTCCGCCCTCGCCCCCACGAAAATCTACCGAAGAGTTGGAGTACGCTGAGAACCCTTTCGAGGACGGGCGACACAAGTGATGATTTTTTGCGTGTAGTTTACGGGTGTTGTGGGTATCGCCTTACTTGTACTACTCTCTCTGTGTTTGTGGAATGTTGTACATTTTTGGATGATCGTGGGTGAATTAAATGAACATTGTGGTGGACGCGTGGTCGTTTACAAGAAGTACTCCGGAAGCTGTCAAAAACGTCAGGGCTGGGGTCGATGACGCAGATAATTTAGGCACAGACCGTTCCACCAGGGTTGTGTATTGCTTGATGGCTAGGGCCATCCCTGTCGTTCTCAGGGGCGGCCTGGAAGACGTTGAAATACATCACTTCCCCTGGGCTCACCTCCAAAATACTGGCCGAATTTCCGCATCGGTAACAGTAATTTGGAGCTGACCACACAGTCGACAGGTGGCCATCAAACAGGGACGCGTAGCCTTCCATGCAGAGTTGATGAGCGCGGAGGATGTGCGACATCCCGTTCGTCTCGAGGAACTTGTAGACCACCCCAGACCCGAACGTGTAACCCGCGCCTCTGTTCGGCACAGCAACAAAGGGAAGGAGAGATGGGAACGGCCAAGCGTCGATCGTTTAAGGATTGCGCGAGAAGAAAAAAAGATGAACGAGAATGTATAGCCCGCCCACCACTGATTGAGAGCATATGACGCTTACCTCGGGGAAATCGCGAAGTCCTCCTTCTCGGGGTCAGGGTCCGACCAAACCAAATCAGCGATAGGGCCTTCGTGGGGGATTTCTATAGATGCGACACCAAGAGGGTATTATGAAAGGCCGAACAACAACGTACACGCGAGAGTGAAAACGCGGCGCCACCGGGCGGAAACTGAAAGACAGGGGGATGGAAGATATTCTGACTAACCTCGAAACCGGTCCACGACTTTGATTTGGTCGATGGAGTGTATCGATGGGGACAAACCTTTCTAACGGGTTAGTTCCATCGCTCACCTGACAACGGAGAATAACGGCGATAACGCACCCCCATGAACGCAGAATATTCGGTCATCGATCACGACGGACAACGTCAGGAAGTCAAACATGTCTGTGAAATATGTCCAAACACGGGACGAGCCATACTTCCTCACGCATTCCGTATAGAAGCCGTACGTCTGTCATGAAGGGGGCGGTGTGTAAGAATGGACGTTACTCGTCGTTCTAGACGGATTTAAAGTGGGAGGGGGCGGAGGTGCGAATTTTGGTGTGCCTGCTTACCTGGGTGACGGCTCTGGACTCGTGATTCCCTCGGATTAGTTGAACTCTGTCTGGGTATCGAAGTTTGAGACACGTAAGGAGCGAGATGGTCTCGACGCTGAATAGCCCGCGGTCCACATAATCGCCTTTACAGTGACACGGCGGCTGCAATTAGCGGAGGGGGAAAGTGGGGACGGTGGATAGGTTCAACTTGCCCAAGAATAGATAATTTGTGTGGGGTGCGTATCCGCCGATGCGGAAAATCTCAATAAGGTCATAAAACTGGCTTGAATTAGACGAAAAATAGGGTGGAAAATCGTCAATTGGCTCGCCAGAGGGGTGGGACAGAGGATGAGAGATTACGAACCCGTGGATATCACCCACGACGGTGACTGGAGCGCTGATGTGCACGACGTTGGATTCGCGCATGAGAACCTCCTTTGTTTTCTCGCATATTTCGCGAAGTAATGCCTCGTGTAAGAGCTGTTTCCGGAGGAGTTGCTGGATGCAAGCTTCAAGGTCGAAGGGTGCCATGAAGTTAGTCGAGTGATCGTCGGCAATCTGCGAAAGGGCTGTTGACTTCCTCCCTCTCCGACGGCTTTGGTCCTCTCCGCCCTCGAGGCTGGACACCCCCCTGCCACCGGGCGGAAAACGCTGCTCAACCGCTCTCCACCCTTCAATCAGTCCATGACGCCCAGATGTATTATTCTGCGCTCGTATCGTATAGTTTACGTGCGTGAGGACTAACAGCCATTGACTCCATTCAGACACCGAACGGGGGTTTATTCCCCGCTTGTCCCCAAAGTTTCGTCGAATGGGAGCAGAGGCTAACTAGTTCGGCTTACATCCCGGTCACGGGCGGTTGTTGGAATATGGAGGACGTTGGGGGTCCGTTTATCCGTACGATTTTCCATTTCGTTTTCTTTTCTGCTCCCTGGTTTACTCACATCTCCTCTGATGCCGTGATGTTTTGACGACGGGTTTCCAGTCCCCTTCCGTTGGTCCTGCTCTACTTACTTTGGGTGACGCTTGATCCGTGCGTGCGCCTGGTCATTGTACACCAGCCAACAAACCCTTATGCTTCTCAATCTTCTCCAAACGCCGCTCGCGACTGCATCGGTTCGGCCTTCTCCCGATGCCGTCAGGGCCGTCTTCCTGGTTGTGCTCAAACGCGGAGCTGTAAGTGCAGATATGATGATGGGACCTTTTTTACCTCAAGCTCCATTCGCTTAAGGGTCTAAAACCGATGCTGCTGCGCTGAAACTTGTGGTGGACGCGTCTCTGCGTCCACGATGCATTGAATCAATTACCCTAGCTCCGAAACGTTGGGGGTCCGGGACGTGGAGGCTTCTAGTTGTCGGGCTGTTACCGATGAGCTGCGATGCGCGAACGCTCTTATCGGGGCCAAGAACGGAGCGTTACGTGAAGTCGGTTCTCGAACGGGTCGGACGCCGCTGTCGCTGTTCCGGGATTCGCAGGTGGAATGGCAACCCGCGTTTGGGTGGGTATGCGACGAGAAGAGTACGACAGAAGGGGGGTGGCGTGGTCGTCGGGTTGCGAGTGCCTTGCCCCTAGGTCGTTCGATAGATTGCTCTCGGGCAAAGCGTCTGTTATCGAAACCGGTTCATCCGCGGCTGAGATGTTTGGTAACCTGGACCATCGTCTGGCCGTTGCCTTCCGGTTACGTACGAGAAGGCCGGCGGGTGAGAATGGATAAGTGAGAATTTCACGTTCTCGGTCTAGTCTCCGTCCCGTATTATTTGCAAATGGGAAAACAAGAGTTGGGAGGGTGTGCATATGTACGAATGATATTTACGAAAATGTGCTTGAATGGCGATCGCCCAGGTCAAAGGTCGTGACCGATCGGGCGCCCAGGTTGGCAACGCTCCTGTCGGAAGCAAACGAGCAGGCGGGGGCAGATTGACTTTTGTCCCGCCTTGCCAGAAACGGCCTGGCGTACGTCCTCGCTCGACCCGCGGCGTCATCCTCTTGCATCGACGGTTCTGGGTGCGTGCCAATGAGGGAACAATGGGATAGCCTCGCGGTTCCCCTTCGTTTTTCGATGCCAGCCCATCCAGGCGTGTTCCCCCCCCTCCCTCGCTGCAGGTGGCGTCACGAAGGGGGTAAGTAAAAAAACGTACTACAGAAACCGACGTCGCTGGGTGTATACCCGTTTAGATTGGACTGATAGCCGCTGCTTCAGGTTGCTCTTCCTCTCTTTCTGCCGACTTAACCTTCATCGCAAATTAGCTCCCCCTTCAACACACTCGGCTAACGGCAGATTGGCGGCTCGCCCGCTCGATATATTCTTTTCCGTTCTTTTGGATTGTCTACAGTCTCTATAACATGTCTAATTTGGCTATCGTAGCTCCCCTACCCGCAATTTATCCCGTTCCTGGTATTTATCCCCTTCACGCTCGCACGAGAGCTTGGTGCCGGTCATCTTTCTTCAAAGCTTATAAAAGCCTTCACCGTCTCCGCTCTCTCCCTCTCCTCACCCTCGTCGCCTCGAGTGCGTTGCCCGGACATGTCCCAGCAGCAGAACTCCCAGTACCAGTCGCCCTCTCAGACCGGCCCCCAGTACCAGCCCTCGCATGACGCGCCGCCTGTTCACCAGGACCCGCAAGGTGAGCCCGCCCACACCGCGCGATCTATCTCGCTTCGTGTCGCTGACGCATCTGTGTCCGTTAAGCGCGGGTCCCGATGAACCCTCAAGGTCATGGCCCGACCCCCAATTATACCGATCCTCGGTTACCTGGCTACCTACAACCGCCGCCTCCCCAGCCCAACATGACGCAGGGGCACCAACAAAGCCAGCAGGATTACAACCGTCAGCCTAATCAGCTCCAGTACATCTCCACGCCCCCACTCGTCGCGCCGGGAGTCTTCCAAAACCCGAACCCGTCGCCGTTTACGACCACTCCGAGGACGGCAGTCCAGACCACGTCTCCCCCACCCCTTCGTTACCAGTGTGATAGGTGCGGCACTACCTTTTCCCGCCTGCACGATCGCAACCGCCATTACGAGAGCACCCATTCGGAGAACCCGCCGGTTCACAAGTGCGAGCGATGCAGGAAGCAATTCTCGCGAGCCGACGCCAAGAAGAGGCACCAGGACGATAACAAGTGCGTGAGCAGCCCCTAGGGCCTCGAGGTTGGTATGGCATGAATGGCGTGCAGGTCGCTTCTGTGACCAAACCCAAACGGACGTTTAGCGTTTTGCTCATCCAATTTGTTTTTCTGTTTGAATTACTTTTCTCCTTGCTTTGTGCTCGCCGCGTTCCACGCAGATCCGCTAATAGTTGTCGCCCCAGAAACGTTGACCGTCCTTCTTTCTCGTCCTTGTATTCCAAAGTCCAGGCCGCTGCCTCGCTGTTGTGCATATTCACTTCTTCCCCCTTCTTTTTTCTTTCTTTCTTTCTTGAAACGGACCCGTTTTTTTCTTATCAAACAGTTCCCCGACTGCAGCAGTGTAAATTATGTCCTTCGTACGCTTGCGTTATGAAATGAAACGTTATATGAAAGCTCCGTGTTCCCGGTCCATAACAGTGCAACACCGATCAGAGTGCACGCCCCCCTCGGACTGACGTACTACGTGCACCCACACACGGCTCAAAAAAAACAAAAAATAAAACGTGGAATAGAAAGGATATCGCAAGGGTGTGGAGGGAAGGAGGGGGGGAAGGGGGAGGTTGTGGAGCGGCGGATCCAGTAAGGCGGTAATTGAAAGAATCGGGGATTTTGTGCCCGATTTCGATAGGCTGCCTGGCGTGGCAAGTCACCTCGAGAATTCTTCCAAACTGGCTGATCTACATAGCGGTGCCGCGTTTTTCTCAATGGGCGCGATGGGAGACAATCGGGAGAAGTGAATCGCCGTCGGCAAACGTTGATTGTACGTCTTGCAGCCTCCCTCGCTTTGGCAAGCCGTCTTCCGCCTGGAGTCTTCTGAGACCGAGAGCCGGCTGGGCTGACGGAAAACTTCCCACTCTCTGCCTCCAGCCGCATAACCCCCAATTCAATCGAACAAGGAGAACACGAGCCAACCTTACGTGAACATTAGGAGATACTCAAACACAAGGTCGCGACGGCCGGCCTATATTCGGCGCGAGGGCTTCTCATCTCTCACCCCACCCCCTCTCTCGTCGTGGA
>Ga0307511_10000699_pt1 | contig 35847 bp, 33 predicted proteins | sample 13_EM_MG_FD_200266 | JGI IMG/M metagenome (GOLD analysis project Ga0307511, IMG submission 200266) | Populus trichocarpa ectomycorrhiza microbial communities from riparian zone in the Pacific Northwest, United States - 13_EM | ecosystem: Host-associated > Plants > Roots > Unclassified | place... | reverse complement strand
AATCAAACTTGGATTGGATACTATAGCTTGGAAGATATTGAGACGGGGAGGATGTGTTGGTGGATAAGTTACTTAGGTAGTGTCTTACGCGAGTATTTAATATATTATCGTCACAAAAAGCAGTTGCGCCCTGATCGTAAGCTGGCTACTGAGAGATCGGTACAGAGACTAGGTACCGCATACCACTAGATTTAAAGAGTGCTGTGCATTGTAAGTTTGGATTAAAATTCCCCTGCATTAATTTCAGGTAGCAGAGTCTTGAGATAATCCGGTGTTTCTCAACTTGGGAGTACATGTGCGTGAACCAGACTAATGTGCGTGCTGCAGTCGTGATGAATGTATATCGCCCACTTTCTACGTGATTTAAAAATAAAATAAGAATATTTATAGTTTTGTATTTCGGGGGTCCCGATAAGGGTGAGACAGTAGATATATCGATATCGATATGAGCTGGATATGTACCATATGACTTAACTATTCTCTATTGCGATGGCTCTTGTACAGTTTCACAAGGGATTGATGACCAGGAGTAGTTAAGAGCTGAATTGTATTAATAAACGAAATTTTTGCAATGTTCGCGGCTAGGAGATATTCAATTATATTCTGCTAATAAAGTCTCTTTCTTCACCCACCCCACAGATCAAGGTATACTAGTTCGATATTGGGTTACCGCCGAAGACAGAGGCACATTATTAGAAATTCACGACTACACCACAATAGACACTAGCAAATCAATTTCCGGTTTCAAAATCCAATCTGATCAGATATAAATTCCAAACATACTACCGAAAAAGAAGTCCTTCGCCAATACCACCTACCCTACCGACCCCCAAAATACAAGTCACTCGGTTTCCCACCGATAAGTATCCAAACAAGCCTGCCGAACGGGACCCAGACAATGGTATCAAGGTCAATGAAAATAATAAAAGCACCGCCCTACAAGACCCCATAACTATAATCCTTCTCCCACTCCCCATAGTCTAACAAAACCCTGTCCCTATGTTCCTTCGTATTCACCGTACTAACCCTTTATCCATATCAATACCTATATCCATACTCACTCATCGTTACTTCATGGAACACCTCCCTGGGACCCCCACAAGCTGTCTCGTCATCTGACACGCACCGCCAGCCATGTGAATCATTTCATTCGTCCCTCTAACCTTCACCATAAGAGTCATTTCCATCTCCACCCGTTCCACTTCCGCCTCTTCGCACGCGACCTGAAGTTGTAAGTTCGGTAACATTGTGACTCCACTGCCGCCCTTATGAAGCTTGAGTAACAATGTTTGGAGTTGTTCAAGGAGTGCCTCATGCGACTCAAAGGTAGCATCCTTCTGCTGCGCCCCAGCTGAGGACTGACTTCCCGCAGTACCGGTAGATTTGTGCCAGTGTTGGTGCACGTCGCTGTTTGATAGTTCCTGGGTGTCGAAGTTCGGTGAGGGTGCACCACCCACACCCATCTGCCCCTCGTCAATCCGTCCCCCGCCGATCTGTTTCTCATTAACCTTCGTGTCGCTGGGAGTCCCCTTGGGTTTCCTGGGGTGTAGTGGCCGGCGTGTAGGTCCGTTGAGCTTGGTGTGTATTTGTATTGCACTATCCACGCCCGCCTGTGCCTCGTAACTATGTCCCTCGCTAAGGTGTTCCTGATCGTCAACCTGTTCCTCGCCAACCTGTTCATCGCCAACCTGTCCCTCGCTAAGGTGTTCCTCATCAACCTGTTCCTCGTCAACCTTCGTGCCGCTGGGAGCCCCCTTGGGTTTCCTGGGGCGCAGTGGTCGGCGGGTAGTGCCGTTGAGCTTGGTGTGTATTTGTGTTGCACTATCCACGCCCGCCTGTACCTCGTAACTATGTCCCTCACTAAGGTGTTCCTCATCAACCTGTTCCTCATCAACCTTTACCTCTTCAACCTGTATCTCTTCAACCTGTTCCTCGTCAACCTTCGTGCCGCTGGGAGCCCCCTTAGGTTTCCTGGGGCGCAGTGGCCGGCGGGTAGGGCCGTTGAGCTTGATGTGTATTTGTGTTGCATTATCCACGCCCGCCTGCTCGCGAACCTGCTCTTGATCGTCAACCTGTTCCTCATCAACCTGTACCTCTTCAACCTGTTCCTCGTCAACCTTCGTGCCGCTGGGAGTCCCCGTAGACTTCCTAGGGCGTGGTGTAGGAGTCACATTGACTTTGCTGGGGGCTAGTGGCCGGCGCATGGGGCGGTCGCGCGTACGTGATCTGCTGGGGGTGGCGCGGCCAGTGTCAGGTCCCTGGAGAGGGCTTTGTGGTAGGACTGGTTTGTCCATCTCATATGTATACTGTATATCATTGCTAACCTGTTGTACGGCTTCCCCACCGGTGGTAGGTGAGCTCTCTGGGCTTCCTGATACATCGTTTGCACTGGGACCAGCAGGAGGTTTCTTATGGAGTTTGTCTGTGTAGATATCAATGGTGGTGTGGGTCGTAGAATCATGCCCAGGCGGTTGTTCCTCAGCCGTAGTAACATCTTTCTCCAAGACGTCGTTCTGCTTGGTACCCAGCTTTTCGGTGCCTGGTTTTTTGGAAGGTTTCTTGGTACCCGGCTTGGTACGCGGCGGTTTCGTTCCCAGCGACGGTGGAACAGTTATTATATCTGGTACTTCGTTCGGAAAGTGTATGCTATCCCCACTAAATTTATATGATGTCAGCCAACCCAGCCCCAAAGGTATACGAATCATTGGATAAATACTGCTTACCCAGTTACTTGGTTGGCCCCGCCACTATTGTCTATCTCAGGCCGGGCCCCACCCTGTAGTCGTCCCCCTCTTGTAACCCGTACCCTGTGTTGTTTGTATGTTGTCGATTGCCCACCTGGCGCAGGCGCAGGTCTAGTCCCAGCGACCTCACTGGTGATATCGTGCTTATGTATGCTATCCAAACCAATTTCCATATCGACTTGCGGATGTATTTTTACAGCATCATCGTCATCCTCCGAGGTAATTTCCTTCTCTCCCGAGCCCTGCACGATCATTCCTTCCTGTTCCGAACCCTGCATGATCATTTCCTCCTGTTCAATATCCCGCATGACCTTTTCAAAACCCTCGATCATCTTGCGTTTGCGGCTTTCCAGGCGTGCATTATCGTAGGCATTCAATTTCTCTCCAGCTGGCCGCGAGATGTGCACCGTATATCCGAGCATTTCGCAAATCCCCACAACCCGTAGGGAGGTACTACAGTACGGGCAATTGGCATCATGAGGCGGTGCTGGTGAATCTCGAGCTGGAAAAGCAGTGAATCCGAGGGGACTGGAGTGACGGGATTCTGGGGATGATTGGGACTGCAGGACTTGGTTTCTCGTATCAGTGATGATGGTTTGCGAAAGAGATTTAGAGCTTGCGTCTTTCCCAACACGAGAGAACCCACCGCCACTGCCTGGCGTTTCTAGACGCATGATTTGATGACTGTCCCGAACTCGCTGCGTGGAGCGTGGCGGGGTGATGTGTCGGTGCCCAGATGCAGCAATTGAAGCTTCTTGAGTTCGATAAATGGGGAAAGGGACCATGGAGATTTGTAAGCCAGCCGGGGACCGTCGACGTCGAGGCTCATCAACCTCCGTTTCATCACCGTCATCCTCCTCGAGCTGCTCATCCTGTTCGTCCTCCTCCTCGAGTTCTTCCTCCTCTTCCCACTCCCCGCCCTCCACTTCATCCTCCTCATCCTCCTCATACTCAGCTCGAACGGTCCCACGGCGACCTCTTAGTGGTGGCATGCCTGTTAGTTGCAGACCCTGGTACCCCCGAACCCGGCGGGCGGAGCGTGGTGGGGTGATTTGCTGGGGTTCAGATGCAGGGCTTGGTATATGAGTTCGATAGTTGGACGACTTGGTAACTTGTAGCGTAGGGCCCGGCCGATGGTGATGCCGGCGGACTCGGGGCCTACCAACCTCCGCCCTATTATCGTTACCCTCCGTGACCTGCTCCTCTTGCTCCTCTCCATCCTCCCCGCCCTCCCCTTCGTCCTCTTGGGACTCACCCAGTGCCCTTCCCTCGCTATAATCACTAGCAGTAAGCCCGTTAGCATTATGATTATCACCACCGCCATCGGTATCGTCATCACCCCCTTCTGCTCCTTCTTCGTCCTCTTCCAAGCTGCTGTCGCCATCATCATCCGATGCCGGTGGGGACGGGACCCCAAAGAAGTCGTAAGTGCCCTTCTCGAGTACGGCCGACATCGGGGGTGACTCAAGGTAGCCTTGCAAGTCAATCTCGTGCTCGTCGATATCCTGGCCGAAGATCCCATACGCTAAGGTCCATAGGTTCATGAGGGAGAAGTCGTGGTCGAGGCCAACATTATCTTCACCTACTTGCTGCGGCGAACCTCCTCTAAGTTGCTGGAGTGTGAAGGCCAATGGGGGGAAGTCGTCATCGCATATATCCTCCAGCTGGGAAGGGGTAAGGCCCTACCGTCACACTCAATTAGCATAACTTTCACTCCATGCAAGAGCTATCACACCCGACCGCGACGAGGGTACGTCTACAACTTCAAGGCCAGTGCCGGTGCCCAGGAGCGTAATGTGGGGGGATGAAACGTTAGAAAATACACATACAGTAACCATAGCCTGCCTACAGCAGTTATTAACGCCCCCATCATACTCAAATAACCTCACCACGCATCTCAGAGAGGCTGGGGAATCCCCCTCATCAGCAACATATGATTTTTTCGCATCTGGCTTCATCGCTACAGTGTAGCAGAATAGGATGGCAGCCTGGACCTTGCCTTGCCCATTCTCCATCCACAGGGTCATTTCATCGTATGTTTGCGTGTAGTCTTCCTCGAGGCATGACAAGATGACGAGGGAAGGTGTTGGGTTGGTAGCATACCTAATACCAACATCTTTGGAGGGACGGACAGATGTCGATTTGGGGCGTTGCAATTGGAAGGTGTCGTAGACTGCACAAAGATGACAATTAGCGTATGGTAAACGCCAAGTATGCCAAGTGCTAAGACGCTACATACCTGTTCCTTTCCAGAAGTGAAAATCCCCATTGTTGAAACCAGGCATGGAGGTCATGTCCTGGAATTCATTTGTGAGCCATTGCTCATGTGCGGTGTTTGCAACCTCGGTTGTGAGGTTTGGGGCCATTGTGTCGATTGGGGTAGCTGTAGTAGCCTGGTGGGGGGGGATGAATAAATTCGAGATACCGCCCGCAAGAGATCGGGGCAGGGGGGAGCTATGGAAGAGTGTGATAAATGCGTATACTACGAGCCGGGGGGAAACTATACAGTATATGAGGCACCACAGGCACTATGATATGTTTGGCTTATCTATCGTTAAATACTTTATTGGAGGCTCCGGCTTTCCCAATTGACCTATCTCACACAGCCATCGCCTGCCCCGACCAGATGACTCCCTCATTGCGGAATGAGAAAGTTGTTTTGCTTGAGGTTCATCCTAGGCATCGATATCCGAGGGTTGTTCCGTCTAATTAGGGAAGGCTCCATGCGCGGGATTTTTTGGGACACTCAATGTCTATCAGTTTTGCCTGTTTGTCGATTGGTCGACCCCCGATGATCAAGATCTAGTCCCTGATCAATTTCAATTTTCCCCCAAGTGCCTGCAACTTTGATGTAGATATTCAGCCGCATTCAGATGTATCAGGCTGGTTGCTTGGAGTGCGCTATCAAAAGCCAATGTGCAGGACAGTGTGCCTATAGGTTCGTTGCAAGATTCATGTCCATGCACAATGATGGTTGTTATTTGAATACTCGAGTGCTATGTGCATGCTTACTCCTCTCATATTCCGCAGCGCTGATCCCCGGCATCAAGCATTCTAGCTAGGGCATGCACGTGCGTTAATCGGAGGAATCACAATCGTTAAACAAGAGCCTCTTGTCTCCTCCCATGACGAAGCCTGCTTCTTTAGCGAATTAATAGTCTATGGTATTTGACAGACACGGGATCAAGCAGATATATATATTATTCGTTCGTTTCCATCATCATGCAGGAGGCTCTGAATACGAGATGTATGCAAATGTAAGTTAAACCATGTTTGCAGGGTTCCGATTGGTTAGTTTGCACTACTCTGCGTATGGATCGCAGTCATTACGTATGTACCGTATGTAGCTAGCGCAGCCCCATACGCCAACGCATGGCAACTGCCGGTCTAGAGTACACATGATCGTAGGATTTTGATTTGAGCCGGCTGGATAGTAATACATACCCCAAAGTGGCGAGGGTGTGCGACTCTCAGCTTTCGTCTATCCTTTCTCTTGACTAGTTACAACATAACTTGGCGGGGCGGCTGTGACTCGAACTAGGGCTTTCCTCCAAAGAGACAACACAAGGCCCGAGTACAAACCACTCGGCCAAGGGGGCACAGGGGATAGACCATATAGGTAGAACGTAGGTAACAGAATAAAGATAGAGGAGGTATCTGCCTATAGCTCATAACCAGTATGGCTGTTAGCAGCAATAAGTAGCGAGCGAACGAGCCAGGCAAGCACGCAAGCACGCAAGCACAAGCACAAGCACAAGTAGACCTCGTAGCGGCAGTCACAGTGTGAGCACCAGATCTAGCCTTGCAACTTTGTTAGCGCTCAGGTCGGTGTGTGGCTTCCTTTTGTGTGCATTATATTAGGAAAGCAGGAAATACAGAAACAATGCACTAACAATGCCTGCGGCAAGAGGTCACCTGCCACTCGCCCACACAGGCACCTTGATTAATATTTCTCCGGCTCGTTCTTACAAAGCTACCCCGAGCACTGCAAATTCAGCGAGTCAAGAAGTCTCCACTATTATCTTTGCTAATGGGCAATGGAATAGAGTTAGAGGAGATGGCACCATGGTACAAACGTTCGATGCTTACATTGAAGCATGGCAGCCCATAATTTGAGGGGATTGTTTATTCAAGATACCGACAGCGAGCGTGGAAGTAACAAATACCCTCCTGATCTCAGGGAGCTCAGACTTGTTAGAAACATTGATAGGGACCGATCCTCCCTAGTGTCTCATCCGTCACCCGACTACCCGAGTGGGCTAGCTCTGAGTGCGACTTCCTAATCTGGTATCCTTGGTACTTATTCTGTTGCAAGACTATTCTGTTGTAGTCTCGTACCATTTTATTCCTCTTTTTGGGCTGCGCGAACCACACTACTCTTTGCTACGACCATTTGGAATGAATCACTCGCAACAACTGCACCAAACCGTGCGCATTCAAGTTCTCGCCATTGCCCTATTCCACTATGTATCACCTGTATCCACATTGATTACATCACTTCGAATTAGGCGGTATCCTGGACCGGTATTTATGAGAACAGTGATATCATGGTGGAGGTGTGCAAACGAGTTCAGCGCTGAAAAGGTGACTATATGCTTCTTTACCCCCCACGGTTCTCGAAATGGACATCATCTAAATCTGGATCTTGACAGGATCGATAACTAGTACTAATAAACTTCTGCTGGAAAGAATCACGCGATGTTACTGAGAATGTACATGTGGGCTCTACCCGAGAAATACGAGAATCTTAATCCCACTCTCACAGATGAGCAGCACTAGCTAGTATAGAATTGAAATATTCTAAAATTTAAACTACTACTCCATAGTAATAGTGTATTTCCCAGAACGGAGTTTCGTGGAATATCAAAGTAGCGGTACTATGTGACTCCGAGTCCAATATCGCTCATTCTCAGTCATGAATATAGTGCTGTTCGGCTGAATTGGCAAGTCACATGCCCTCTTCCGAGCGACCAATCCCTCCGATAAGTCAATCCCCATTGGTTACCAATATATCTCCTTCGGAACAAATTAAGAAACCATGTCGGCATTGTCGGGAAAAGTCGGCGCCATGGGGATTGGAGACGGAACGCATGGTAAGATTAAGCTTATTTTCACCCTAAACGAATAACGCATCTCGGTAATTAAATAGAAAGGTCTGGGTGATATACTATGGGCTTCTGTTTGCACTCGGGAATCCCGCAGTGATTGGTTACCCAGGAAAGTTGCATCAGTAAGCTTATACCTACTATTTTGTGACAGCCTGCAGCTGAATCCCTGGAATTTGCTCCCGGGAAAGGCTGAAGCGACAGGTTACACAGAATGACAGCGTACTACCGGTATTATTTGTGACTTCAGGAAAGGAAATTGGACTACCTAGGAAGTTAGTAACCCATAGTTGGCGATTTACTGATGCAAAGTAACTAGTACTGTGGGATAAAATACAGATATCACCGCTTCCACAAGAAACTAAATTTCATTCGTTGCATTTTCAAGTTTGGTTTCTATTTGGTTATTTAGCTATACATACAAGTGAGAGGTTAAATAATCCATAATTGCACAACCACCCAAACTCATTTGAGAATACTCTCAGCTAGTACAACATAAAGGGATACAAGTGACTAGTGTAACATCCCGCTGGAAATAATAGTCTAAATATTGAGGATTTAAACCGTTCCCCATTGTCAAATGCATGTATAACGAACCTAAGATCAGTTTGAAGTAAAAATTCTACTTTTGTTGAAGTGCTCAGATTACTAGTAGCAGAGGAGGTTCACACTTACATTCCTCCTCATCTGACAGTGTAGTTTAGCTGGCGGGATATCATCTTGGTTGACGTCATCCTCGACCTTGGATTCCTTAAGGGAAACGACAATAACAAGAGTTGAAGAAGAGCAAAGTATGAGGCAATAGGCCTTTAGATTTAGAAACTCCGTCGCACGGGGTCTTTTATTGGTACTTTTTGCAAAGTATCTGCTTACCCAGTGCAAGCTCCTTGTTCTTGAACCCTGTGAGTGTACCTTCATAATTAGTACCACTCTCGCTCTATTTAGTATCATAATTACCTACGAGATACAGTACACTGTACAGTTCCTTTGCCAAATCTTTCTCGGGAACAGATCTGTAAGTCTTTCTGCTGCATATTAGGATGCTCCTGCACAGATTGTAAATCTGAAATCATTCCGCATCAGTTGAATTCTGGTATACACCGCGTTTGCTTAGTTTTGGTGACCGAGACCGAGACCGAGACCGAGACTGATATGAAAAATCTTCAGTTTAACGCTATGCGTCAATCCCTGAAATACACTATCCAATAGGCGAGGTACATTACTAGGTACTGTAGGGGGTCATGGACCTGAGCATATGCTATCCTTCCATGTAGTCGAGTAACCATCCTCGGGCCGGTGGCTCTACTTATCCAATTAGCCGGGATATCTAGCTAAAAGGGGTCCAATAATCAGGGTTCGACTATAGCTTATGAATTTCATATAACATTAGCATCTCTATAAAAACATAACTCCCCTAATAGCATGGGAAGTCCTATTTGCGAAGTTATGCTATTATAGAGGTTTGACCGTATGCCTAACTCCTTGAGGTTCGAAATCACAAGAAACTAGAGTGACTAGTCTTACCGGGCCATTTACTTGCCGCGATTCGGTTCCTTGATTAGTTTCTGAGAGACCTAGGTCCCATATATCTGCTCTCGCTTTTACGATTGGAGATTATGAAATGGGATTCGTACATAATCATTTATATTCACTCTTGTAAGGTTCTGCCATATTCCCTATTGCTCTCACCCGTACCTCTCAGATCAGCATTCCATTTGCCTGTACGAGAATGATCTCACTCCATTTGCTTGCATGAGAAAGAATGATTGCGGGAGTTACTCACGCGCTATTGTTCCCACCCGGCATCTCTCAGATTAGCAATCTATTTGCTTGTACAAGAATGATTGCGCAAACTCGCCCGTAATTGTATGCGTCAATTTGTAGGAGTTGATCATCAGTAAATTATTATATCGGGACAACTTCAACCGCTGTGCACTGGGATGAACTATAGTTTAGGGATTCCTGTTATCCAGCATCAGTTCTTGCGACTCCCCTTCCAACATACTTAGATGCGACCCTACGCAACCCTTATGCGAGGGGTTGGTTGTCCCGGCACACAATGTAGAACCCTCGATAATGCTTGGGTATTCCTATTTTTAATTATGTAAACTCCAACGACTAGGAAGTTAGATTCCAAAAATCCCATGCCGCCGAACATGATATACCTCAACATTCGTTAGTAAGTGTAGTACCTACCGGCTAGTCTATCGCTATGTCGTTCAATAAGCCCCCGACTTCGGCTCCATCTACCCCACATCGATACATTAGTGGGTCGATCATTCCTGGGATGCTGATCTGGTGCGCTTGTTAAACGTGGGGAATTCTTGTAAACCTTGAGAAAGCCGTTGAACCAGCCCTGGTTCGGAAAGGCGGGACGGCGGGACGGCGGGACGGCTTATTTAGCCTTAATTCCGGGCTATCATAGTTTGCCAATTTGAGAGTGGTACCGGGGGATAGAATGTTATAAAGAGGGTACAACACAAGTTCACGGTCCTTCGATAGGACGAGAATTGGGAATTGGGCGTGGGGAACTTTGTTGCATTGTTAGGAATTCCCCTGGTATTACTGCTAAAATTTCCACAATGCACATCTCTTTTGCCGTTATTTTCACGGCGTTTCTAACTGCGGTCAATGCATCACTCCAAATTGTGGGTCTTCCATGGCAGTGCATGCTGGGCAAACTGACATTATGTGACATCCGCCAGGTTTCCGGGGGTTCTTGGACCTCCCCAAGTACCTGGGAACACCTTCAAGCCCATGGGGCTGGGGTAATCAAAGTTGGCTCGACATTTTATCTGATTGGAGAAAACAAACTTGAAGGCTCCCCCTTCCAGTCAATCCGTTGTTATAGCTCACAAAACCTGGTTGACTGGACCTTTGCTGAAAGCCTTCTGACACGACAAGCAAGCGGTGACCTCGGCCCAGTTAGAGTCGTTGAGCGACCAAAAGTGATCTACAATGACAAGACAGGGCAATATGTGATGTATTTGCATATCGATAATAGTAGCTGCAGTGAAGCCAAAGTGGGTGTAGCCACTAGCTCAAGCGTTTGCGGAACCTACTCCTACAGGTGGGTTGCATTCTTCCAAACTGAAACCATTGGACTATATATATATAATTAGCGAAATTATTCATGACAACTAAGAAAACGTAAATGATAAACAGAGGGAGCTTTCGTCCACTGGGCTTCGAATCTAGAGATATGGGTCTATTTAAAGGTACGCAGCCTGTCATGAATTGGGGCTGGGGTAATTTCTGCATGCTAATGGTCGTGACCCAAAGATGGCGATGGTGTTGGGTATCTACTTACCGAGGATGTACGTTTATCTCCCTTCTTACCATGCTCTAACACGGTGACTGACCAAATCCATCTGGTAGCGTGCCAATGGGCTTCGTATCGATCGCCTGTCGGATGACTATCTCAGTGTACAAAGCAATGTGTACCGATGGGCAGAGAAATATGAGTCACCATCAGTGATCAAGAAAGATGGAGTTTATTTCATGTTTGCAAGCCAACTGACTGGTATGCTCCATTGGGACCCCTGCGAAGGGGTACTTCTTGATGTACATACTAATTATTGGGACCATATCTGCTCAGGTTGGAGTAAGCGCTACACTCCGGACAAGGTCGCTAAAGCCTGCTGAGATATTCTCATCACTAACATACACTCGTGTAGACACTAATGACAACAAGTACTCCACAGCGACAAGTTTGAGTGGGCCATGGTCTGCCTGGCAAAATTGTGAGACCGATGTTCACCCAGTACCCCACTTCAGCTCACTAATTTGCTACGGTCTGATCTTAGTTGCACCGACTGGATCCAACACCCACAACTCTCAAACTACTTACGTTCTCCAAGTTGGAAACGGGCTCACAATGTAGTTTTATCTCTTCGTGGCAAGCTGGTTGCTATTACTAATGCCAAACCAGGTATATGGGTGACCGTTGGGTCCCAGGGAACCTCATGTCTTCTACCTACATCTGGTTGCCGATGACCATTTCTGGGAGGACAGCTTCTCTGGTAAGTACAGACCGTAGCTGCTTTAACTCCCATTAGTTAAACATCAATTAGGTTGCCAATTGTGCCTAAAAATAATTATAGTAATAACACTAATAACACTCATGACATCTAGCCGTTTTACTACAACTGGGTACCAAATGTTTCGGGGGGTACCTGGCCCGCCCCTCCTAGCGATAACTCCTATGAAGCCGAGTCTAGTAGCAATACCTTGACAAACGGCGCCCGGACAGTACCTTGCAGTGACTGTTCCGGTACTACAGCTATCGGTTACCTGGGTGGTTCATCGAGCGGTACACTTACCTTCAATAATGTAGCCAGCAGTGCAACCACTCGTACCACCATACGCATGCGATATACCAATGGTGACACCACACAGCGGTTTGCAAATTTGGTGGTCAATGGACAGAGTCAGAGAGTGGCATTTGCTCCCAGTGCGAATGGGTAAACAACTGGAGTTGCTAGTTTCCAGGTTAACCTGAATTCCGGAGGAAGTAATAGCGTGAGGGTGGAGAGGATCAACAGTGGGTGGGGTATGTGAATCCCGACCCCAACTACTTACAGTAGAGGATACCAGGCTAACACGAGTGTATTACAGCTCCTGATATAGACCAAATCCTAGTGCCAGCTAGTTAGGTTTCGAAACAGACAAGTATAGTAGTAAAATGTACTACTAGCACAAAAATACAATATAAACAAGCGAAGTGTTGCGGATTTGTGCGGTAGGATTATTGATGTCGGCGGTTTTCCTGGTAATCAGCCCATGGTCAAGATACTAAGGTGGATGGGAGCAATGGTTCAGGAATCACTACCAAATGGCTATGTTATATATTTGATAGTAGGTAGACCAATCAGTCACGTGCACTACCGGGGTGGTTTCTGATCAATAAGGGCTCTCTGGAGCTAGAGCCTCTTAAGAGAAAACGTTTGCTGAGGAAGAATACGAAAATGAGATCTCAGGATTCAATTATCTTACCAAATACCAGGATTAGAATGTGAACACTCAGCTTTCATTCAATTTTAGCAATATTTCATACTGCATTAATTAGTATGTTGGGGTCGTACCTTTGGTATTCGTGTCAATCTATCCCGAGGGCTGTACCAAGCGTAACCCCACCTTGCTATAGTTGCCCCATTGGGACTCATGTGTTTTGTGGACAAAATCCGGTACACGATATGGAATAGCACGCAGTGCTGGGTTCTGGGTATATATATACGTACGACATATGACCCTGGGAAACCGCTGAAACTGCCGGTCAGAGTGTGTATGGGGCGAGGATACTTCTTGGCATCTTTCTTGATAATACATCGGTATTAAAGCGCGGGTTTCCTCTGTCAAGGTGCTTCATAGGTCATTTGAGCCACAAGGTAGGGAAATATTACCCTACTTCCCTGCATTAGTCAAATTTTGAGCCCCTGAGGCAGCTGTTATCCCCTATAAGGCTGCATTTGAAAGCCTTGGGGTCATACGTCTCTTTCATCTCTGGAAGCCCCATCCTATTTGATAGGGAGGCGAGAAGCTGGATGCTCTTCCACCTCGAGTAAAGCGGGATATTAAGAGTCCGACTCTACAAGGCAGGGCTCGCCGAACGCAGGAAACACGGGTTTTTTCAAGTTTGTTGTGCACGGACATGTATCTTGTTAGAAGAAACCTGGCCTCATGGGAACTCGATGCCGGTCCTGGACAGTTTCTTATATCGAGATACCCCGATAGTACCTGGAAGTGCTGCACATCAATTATTTCTATCCACTAGTTTCCCTCTTTTTATGTTAGTTCCAACTTCGCACTTACTATGATGATGGTTTTCGTCGTATATACCACCAGTCATCTCAATTTAGCCAGTCATAAGCCCCGGCTATTCGCACTGTAAATTGCTATACTACACTTAAAAGCCCCGCGGCACTCTGCTTATAGCACTTTTAGATCTAGGTAATTGGCCTCGCGATCGCAGGATCTTGACATTCCGAAAAAGATAAGAAAATACCAAGTGTACTAGATTGGGAAGTCGCACAGGAGCTAGCCCAGCTTGGTAATACTAGCTCACATGGGAGGGCTGGCACCAAGACACCCTGGACGTCCATCTATACAATTTGGTGGCACCCTGAACTGTTATAATCAGTTCGGCACCAGACCCTCAGAGAGGAAATTGTACAGTACATATTTTTCGGTATGTAACCGTGACTATGATCAGTTAATAGTGTGATCTAACCAATGCATGTCTCCGCATCGACAACAACTGAGTTGGTCAGTTCGGAGCGACCATCCCTCCGGTCGGTCAATCCCCATTGGCTATTAGCCCCTTCGGAAGACATTGCGGAACTACGTCGGAAAAAGTCGGTGCCCCTGTAGCTAGGGGTTGGAGGCCGGATGCATGGTATCTTTAGAAGCTGAAGCTTATTTCAACTTAAGCGAATATCGCAATCGAACTAATCCCGGTGGTCTGGGGCCAATAAAGGCACAGGAAAGAATTATGCCAATCCCTGTGAGCGACGTTACACACAGTTATTGGCTGGTTACACAGCACAGTTGCAGTAAGTAAGCTTAAGTTGGAAGTCAGCCCTAGTACAAGTATGGTACGGTCAGTGGCGTCGTGACATCTTGAATCTTCTTTGACACCTCGACGGGTAAGGCTGAGGCGCCAATGTGACCGGTTGTACCGAAAAAGTACTCATTTATGGGGTGGCTATGCGCACCTAATTTAAAACGATTCCGAGGGTCTAAGGCGGTGTTTGTGTGACCTCAGGAAAGAGTAGTAAGTACCTAGCAGTGATGACTATATGATCCTACAATATATTGAATCAAGTTATTGGTAGTTTATTTGTATGGGAGAACTCGGTGGCGCATGTACGCTCGAGCACTAATCCCCACCCCTAAACTGTTCCAGCCAGTTGAGGAGTCACGTCTGTAATTAAGCTCAGCTGGTATGAGACTAAGACTCAGTAGAGTCACTCAGGATGCTACCGAATAACTCCACTCAATACGGTATACTTGCTTCTCGTGAGCTGCTTCGGACAGGGTGTTACTAACCTTTGATATTGAAGATATAACTACACACAGTCTACATGTAGCCTGTTAATTAATGCGTGCAAATTTGGGGTGTAGAATTGGAAGTCTGTGACCCATGGGCAACGAATTACCAGCGTACAAAGTATCATAGGATAAGATATAAGCCACTTCGGTATTAGATTTCATTTGTGCACTTGAATTTTTGATCCTGTTTGGTTATTAAGCCATGGTCATCCAAACTTCATACCAGTGTGGGATTAATTAGTTAATTGATTATTGAAGTAGGCCTGAGCCCACCACAGACCTTGTATCGCTGGTTGTAATATCTCAAAGGTTCGCAGGCCCACTCAAAGCCATTTTAGAACTATAGTGGAGTACGCACGTGTGAATCTGACATACACCAGGAATTTCAACTTCGCGACATGCACCAGTAATACGATACCATGCTGTTTACCATCCCCGTGGAACCATGATTCAACATGATGGGGTCATGAATGGGTAGTGCGGTTGGTGTAACATCCTGCCGGGGAGTTGGTTTGGCTGTTCTTGCATGTTGATCTAAATATTGAGGTGCGGCTGGGCTGGAACAGTTCCCATTGAGGAGTGCATGTATAACGACTGGCCTGTAGAACCCGGGATCAGTATGTAGCAGGACAGAAGTTCTCGGATAGTAGCAGCAGGGGTTCACTTTGATATCATCACTGCTCCCAATTCTGATGGGACTTGATGGGGGCCCGTACAACTAGTATACTAGTATACGCAGCTTTCAGCTTCACCCTGATACCTTATTCAAATGTGTATATATACTGGTCTGATGCCCTTCTACTCTCCCTCTCCATCCCCATCCCCATCACCATCATCCCACATCCTGAATTTCTAACCGCAACACTCTTCACTCGATCCAAAATTCCTCTCTTCCACCCATTTGCCTCACTCCAGATTCCCCAGCAGCGACATCGCCTCTACCTCGCTCGGGAAAGGCACATACAATGCGGCCCCAACGGTCATTCTCCCTTTTCGTACTCCTCTCCACAATCTGCCAATTCACGAACGCGCAGTTCGACCCTGAAGACCGCCCTACTCAGACCTTCACCGTTGCCCCCAAGAACCCCGTTCCAACCCTTGACCCCAAGCGCCGCCTTGACCCTGGCGAGAACTATGCCGACCCACAAGATAACCCCTTCAAGCTCAAAGAAAACATTATCTTTGGCCCTAAATCCCAAGCACGCTTCGCAAACTTTGATACCTCCCTTCCTGAGGTCAACGGCACCAACCAGTGTGAGCCTCCTACAGGAAAGTCTGGGTCACAGCAGAAATGGGCAAATCATTTTGTGGAGGTGTTGAGTCCCGATGGAGTTGTGCAGAGATTGGGATTTAGTTTTGATTTGTTTCAGAAGCTAGAGCAGAGGGAGGGGCAGGTTGGGGAGCTGACTGTGGGAAGAGGAGTGAAGTTTGATGAACCTGTTAAGCAAGCGCGGGCGTTGAAACCTTCGAAGCTGCAGCGGGCGATGACACCTTCCAATGTGCCAAGGGCGGACAAGAGGTGGGTTATTGGGACCGACGATAGGACCGAGGTTACCAATACGTGGGTTTATCCATATAGTGCAGTAGGACAGGTGGGGACTGGATGCACAGGTTGGGGAACCCCGTATAATTTGATTGTACTGAATTTGTAACACTAACTTGTGCGTGTTTAGGAACGTTAATTGGACCGCGCCACGTGCTTACTGCTGGGCATTGCGTCCACTCTGGCAAAGGTGGAACCTGGCACAGTAATCTGAACTTCACCCTCTTCAAAACCCCCGGGACTACTGGGAAATATGACAAAATCACCTTTGACTGGGCTCAAGTGTTCGTCCCCCCTCCTAGCTCCGTATAACCTTAATCTCTCATAATAACCCCCTCTCTATGTAGATTCTCTGTAGAAGGCTGGACTAAGAATGGCAAATGGGACTACGACTACGCTCTCATCATCCTCAAGACCGCCGACACCAAACAATCCTGGATTCCCTTTGGATACAACACTGCCCTTTCCGATAGCTGGAAACTCAACCTGAATGGATTCCCCTCGGACAAAGCTGCCGAGAGTATGTGGCGTAGCTATGGGCCAGTCATTGATACTACTGACCTACACTTCGACCATGAGATTGATTTGATGACCAAGGAGAGCGGGAGTGGGGTATATTTGTATACACAGGCAACGGGGAAGAGGGTAATTTATGGAATTCAGAGTACTCATAGTACGGTAAGTTTGACTTGGAACACCCCCCCCGAGCCTAGTCATCATAGATATCCGCTAATGTTTCTTTACTATAGGCCTGCTATCCAAACTTCCCAGACTTCTGGAATTGCCATACCGTCAAATGGAACACGGCTACTAGAATCAACAAGCAGCGGTTCAAGCAGATTTGTGGATGGATGAACTCGAATCTTTGCTAAAGTTATCACTATGAAGTTATCACTATGGCACATGCGTGCACTGTGCATGTGGTCTAGCTGGCTGAGAGCCTTGGCTATGACTACCTAACACAGTGCCGAGGCTAGAACAATCTCCACTCCCTCAGATTATTGTTTTATTATTCTTGGTGGAATTTTTTTTGGTTTTTGGTATTACACCATTTGTGTACAGGACACTGGTACCTTGGGATGAAATATATAAGCTCTAGTGGCTTGGAACAAACCTGTCGTTGGTACATTCGTTTATAGTCGGGGAAACTTAGATTCAGTTGAGGGACCTTCGGGATGATGGTATGCAAGGTGATGCAAGCAGGCACTCGGGATATTGCTTAGATCTCATTGGCTTGTTATTTTTTCCAATCACTCGTTATATATTGTTTTATTTATTGGATTATGCTGTTATTATCAAGCTGTCGTTATGTACCCATCTGAGTCGAATAATCGATCGCGAGTCTCTTCTGCCGGCAACTCATGCTCTCTATGTGTATGATATCTACAGAAGCAGATTTAGTGACCAAAAATTCCTTATTATGGGCGTCAGATATATATGGTTGTATTTGATGGCCAGTGCTGGGAAGGATTTGCCCTTGATATGCTATCAGAATGAGACCCTATCATCCCGTACCCTAGAAGAGTTAAGAGTAAATCTACCATCAGAATATTCTGGCATTGCAGTGCTTCGCCATGTATAGATGGTTTTAAAGTGTGTCTGACATCCACGAGACACTGAGACATCGATAGAGCGTGTTTATGTAATCCGTGCATATAGTTGCATAGTTGAGCATAATATTCATTGCGGATACATATCGGCGGTGCGACATGTATCCGACCTGTAACTTCCTGCATAAGTAAAGGAATATATTCACTATAAGAATCAGAGTTTACCATGCTTATATCCAAGTTCTCTGGTTCGATCTCCTGTTCTACCTAAACCTCTTGCGTCTCTGGTTGCATAAGCACAAGGTTAGGCATGCATGCAAACACCGTAGATACCGTAGATACGGTGCATGCGGGGTTGGAGGCCTCGGCCAAACAAATATATTAAATGTACATAAGCGACATGAGCAACCTATGACAACCACCGCAGTGTCCGGTTGAAACACAACGTTAACCGTCAGACCCACTCAGGCTATATTGATGGCAACCCCTAAAGAAAGATATCTGGCACGAAAACCAGTGGCCCCAATCCTCGCGCGATGGAGCCCGATTGATCTCAGGAATACAGCCTCATCCATTTCAAAGACTAACTTTCGCCTGCTGAGCTCGTACAATTGGCTTTCAGAGGAGAGTGGTACAAGCCCCTCAATTGTGGTTCCTGGTGAGTCTTAATACCTATGTTCACCACTTATGAATTACCACTGACGAATCCGAAATTCATCCCCCAGGTCACCCCCCGCAATGGAATCCACCAAAGCTACCACAAATCCTCTCGCCAGACAGTGGTCTCATAATCATCACCCAGAATGCTTACCGCCTCCCCCAATGCCCAATTGAGCCTTTGCTACAGGCTCTCCTTATCACCGAGCCCGAATTTGACCTCAGCGAAACCCATATCATCTGTGATCGGAATGTCTTGCAAAACCTCTACAACTTTGTGTGTAGACAATGTCGGAAAGACTTTGACATTGGTGTTGAGATGGTTAACAATACTGCCCTTTTTACTCGCCTGGATGGAGCTACAAGTGAGGTGATTGACCCTGCTGTTCGGTTTAATGGGTATGGGCATGCTTTTGAGAAAGGGTTTGTGAAGCGGTCAGATGTAATGCAAGGGATGGGGGAGCATTATCGTATTGTTGGGTATACGTTCGGGGGATTGAACTTGGTGGTTCGGTATATCACTGATGCATACTACGATGCGACTCCAACGACGGCAAAGATAGCCACACAAGACCCAGTCGCAATTCAACCCGCGGAAGGAGGGGCCGTTAACGCTGCTGACACTTCACCAACGTCGGATTGCCCCTTAGCAGATGCCTTCCTGGATAAGTTGGTAAATCAGCTATCTACAATGACCATGGGGAAAGAGATTCAGGACGAATCCCCCACAAAACTTCCACCTCCTTCAGTTGGGTCATCAACGACAGCTTCCGGACAGCGATTATCCATCTACCACGCTGGGGAATTAGTCCCCCAAGAACATATAATCGAGCTCAAAACCACTAAGCGTGACTGTACACCCCAGCGATGGTTCTCCAATACCCGCAACCTTTACATCGGCGTACACAACAAGGGGGTCTTTACAACCGTCGTCAAGCGGACCGAAGATGATGCCACCGTTGCAGCGTGGGAGCAGTCACAAAAGGAGTTCCTGGGTAAACTAGCGGGGCTTTTAGGACGAATTATTAAGACAGGGAAAAAAAATGGGGAGAGGATGAGAATTAAGTGTGTGAAGGGGACACTGACATTGTTGCATTGGGATGCGAAAGAGACACCCCACTACCAGGTGGAACCGCTACCGAGGGAGCTGAAGGAGAAATGGCAGGTAGCAGCATAAGTTAATTGTAGTACTTGATTTATTCCGACTGGGATGGTAGGATACTCTGTCTGCAAGTGCTGGAGCAATATAAACTGTGGTTAACGAGGTGTCAGGGGGAATAGTCTTCAATCTGTTTTCACGACATGAACTTCCATATTTTTATTTTTTTTTCAATAGCTTCGATTTCTTTATACTGGGCTTTATTCCTGTTACTAGCTCCACTTTTCCTAGATGGCTCAGGTAACAAGAAATGCCAATATGTCTCAGTGCCCCCCAACGGTGAGGTATGGGTAGGGTGGAAAACAGATCGACTATCACGTGACCAAATTTATAGTGGCTCCTAGAGAGTTGTATGGAACACACTGAAGTCGTTCCGTTTCCTATCCGGCTCGAGAAGGGTACTGAATGGACCAGCCCTGGATTGGTAGAAACCATTTCGTGACCTTGCCTAACTAATATTTGTATAGTAGCGCTAATTAAGGGACCAACCTCAGGGTAACCCACATCCAGTTCAGTCTGGAGTATTACGAATACCGAACTGAGGGTAATAGATAACTTTATTCCCTCAGCCTGCAATATGATGTCTCAATTCATTAAATAACCCTGTAGCCTGGGGCTTTCTTATAGCAAGTCATCTAGAACCATATTGTAAAGTCATGCTTCCTAGGTAGTGCGTTTTCAGTTGGGTTCCTGCACGATGCCCAAGTCCTTTGCGATAGGTAAGCATATTCCCAAATCGGCTCTTACCACTCTATATATATTAGAATCCAAACCATTGCTGAACTTACTTGAGAAGGTAGACATATTGCAATCAGATTTGTAGATGGATTAACTCCGGCTATTTATGAATCAATCACCGCTCTTCTGAGCGAGATCAATTATAAATCTAGATTTCTTCCGAGCACTGTACTGGAGGCTACCTTACAATATCTTTTACCCCCTCAATTTCCTTCCCCCCATTGGTATCTTTTCTTTGAGTGCCCCTTACTTTATACTGCGTTATCCTCGACATTGAGAGTCGAAAAACACGAGATGGTGGCCGGGGGGGGGGGGGGGTTATGGGCACTTATGCCCTGCTTGAAACTGACAATGTTGTATCGAAACGTGTGCAATGATATTTTGGGAACGTGCGGAGAGAGAGACATCGTGGAAGACTTGCGTCTACTACGTGGAGAATAGTAATATGGAAACGTCCTTGATTCTTCTAGTAATAGAGGTGCAGTTAAATACATGATGAGCCGACAAGTATGTAAGCGAACCAATACACTAATAAAAGAGGAACACAGTAATAGTGGCGATATGCGACACGCAATGCGGACTAAAACAAGAATTGATTCCAGGGGTTCATGTGGCAAACAACAGCTGAAAACCACATCTTACGAGACGTTGCAATATTTGGAAATAGGGGTGGGGTCCCCGGTACATTCAGTTATAGTCAGGGAAACTTGAGTTTGACTGGTCGCTTCGGGATTGTGGGCTGGGGGAGGGAGGGGGTGATGGAGGCGGGGATTCGGATTTCGTCTGAATCTCATTTATTTTCCAACGTCAAATGTTGGTTGTGCTTTGTAGCTTTAAAAGTGTGTTTGTATTACGCTGTAGCTGGTGCTACAGATTAATTAACAAAACCTACAATTTGCGATTCAGATATACAGTATATGCACTGCAAGCCTCAGCCTCACCATCAATCTGTGCTGACACATCGCCCTTCCATCAATACAATAGTATAACAAGGATTCATTTGGCCATTATGAGTTCGATAGGACATGTATCATTCAAAGGATGTGCCCTAATAGCCAGTAGGCACTCTGGTATTCAGCTCGATAGGCATCAGACGGAGTACACAGTATGGAACATGACTACTTAATGCCGTATGATTATACCGAGTAACTAAGATCTAGGGGGCTATGGTAAATGCTTGTGTGTAAGCAGTAATAGCCATCCAGTTTCCTAAAGGGTTGATAGACATACAAGGTAGGAAATTGTTGTATCGGTAGTATTTACGTATGCATGACAATTGTAAATAATAAAATTGTTACTATGGATGGCTTCGAAGGATACGCCCGGAGTGGAGACCATCTGGATTAAGGGGGGAGCATAGTAAGGAGCACCTTCTTGTGCAATATATATCACCATTAGATCCCATTCGAGCGAAGGTCAGATTCAGGTTTTAAAGCCGGTAGCCTTTGGGCACTGAATCTGGTAGCAAAAGGTTGAACGCAATGAAACAAAGATTTCTAATGCAAAGAATGAAATCCGTAAGTGCTTGGCATAAGTGCTTCGAAAACTGGGAGAGAGTTGTAATTCCCTCTCCAGCCCTAGCAGCAGTGACATTATCTCTGCACAGATCTGTCAAATGATTGTAACAGACTGTCAGTATCTCCAGACCTATACATAGCAAATAGATACTGTATAATTACAAACTGATTTGCATTTTCGAAATGCCAGCCACCACATCGTTGGTGACCCAGGGTAGCTCTATCGGATATAGGACACCTCTTGCATATGCACAACATAATGTGCCCACCAACAGGTTACCTGCTAAGCGAGCCGCCCCTGGTAAACAACCTCAAATTTCCCATGTTTAGATTTTATACCTGACCAGAGTTCATGCAAGAAAGCCGATACCTAGTGAAGAAGGTGACAGGGGACATGTTACCATCTCGACTGGCCAATGCCTGAGGGTGGTCTGGTTATCTGAGGGGAAGTTCGCCAGTGGGTACGGTATCCGTATGACGCCCCACTCTCGCTCATATGTGCATACATGGTGCAGCTGACCATAGATACATGGGTCTGAGCCTCAACTGTAGACTTAAGTATGTATTTAGGTATCGGTACTTATAGTACGTTAATGTCTGCCATCATAGGTATTTATCTCAAAATTCGAGTCTTTATTTTGACCGTACACGGACGACGCTGCGGCCGGCTACATCTACAACATAATGCGCATCACACAACAACCCATAATTTGCACAATACCGCCACCTGGCACATCGTTTTCTGCCTTCTCGTTATTCACCACGACCGCCCACTCAATCGATGACATCAGTACAAAATCGGAATCCAGTAAGCCCACGGCAGAAGGTTTAAATCCATATATTATTCTCGACAGAGCAATCTGCTTCCTCGACGCATTCCCTCTCCTAGGGCGAGTCGTCGCGAATGTCAAGACCCCGCTCCAGGATTGCCTACCTGCAAGGGGGGTCCCCAGCACGGAGATTCCTGGTCTTGATACCAACGCCCCCGTACTAGCATCGGATATCCTTAGCCGTCAGTCCTCTTCGGAATCCGGAGCAGGCCCCCCCACCGCACCAGCACCAGCACCAGCACCAGCATTCCCTGGAACTCTATCCGGGGGGGATATATCAGATGCTGATCGCGAATTCGCCCTCAATCTAGAACAGTATAAATCCTTACTCGTATTTTCTAACCTCCCTCTGAGCTTCTCATCCTCTGCCACTGCAACGATCACACGTCGGTCGCAGTACTCAAAGAAAGCCGATTCGCTGTTGACGGCATTACTCGGGATCTCGATCTCTTCCTCGACGACCACAGTCAAGACATTCCACCTTGAGAGTGCTCTCATACGGACGCTCTCTGTAACTCACCATAATATTGTTTGGGGAGCCTTGCTGGACAGGTATAAAAAGGAGATTACTACCGCCGTGAAGGAGAAGAATGGCAGGAAAATGTTTCTAGTTATTGGGGTTAAAGTTGCTCGGGATGCTGTAGTTGAGGAATCAGTGCAAAGTGGGAGGGTAGTGGATGGGAAAGTCGCCCTGGATGTAGGCACTGCCATGGGGGTGAAGGGGGTTGGGATGATACCGGTTGCTGGGGGTCGAGGAGAGGCAAAGACAGCAATGATGGCGGGAGTGGTAGGGAGGCAACAGAGGTCAGTACAAGAGGATGGGGTGCAGAAGGGGAGGTTGTCGGGTGACTGGGTATTCGCGGTGGAGTATAAAGAGATTCGGCTGAAGCTCAAATTAGAGATTAGGGGACCAAGACAGCAAAGGAAGAAGGAAAAAGAGGAGCCCATCGACTCGAACAGGGATATACAAACAGGGAGCAATATGGGGACCGAAGACAAGCAGGAACACTTCTCTCGAATTGACAATGGTGAAAAGGTGACAACATACAATCCCCCTTTCGACGACCTCCTGGAGCAGCTAGCTGAACCCCGGAAACAGCATGGAATATTGGGAGTGGCCCAGGAGCAGCAGCAGGCAGAATCAAGGACACGGAAGGAGCTTCAAGAACTAACACCTTGCAAGGATGGGACACCAAATCTCAGTAGATTTACACCCTCATCTCCGGTGCCAAGCCACCCCCACCCTCCGAGACCTTCAGGAGCCGCAACGCCCACATTAGCTTCTTATTATAGCCCCGCTTGCCCTCCCCTGCCCCCCCAGCATAACCCTCCACCTGCCCCCCAAGAGACTAGCATGGCTCAAACCCCCGTAGTTGAGACTTCCCGGAACCTCGAGCTTCCGACGGAAGAGAGACTTCCTTCACTATCTGAATACCACACCTCCCGAAGAGAAGGCACCTCGGAGCCGCTACGCAACAAGGAAAGTGGTGGGAATCAGGAGGGCAGCGGTGTCTCTGGTTCAGACAACATGATTGATGGTAGCTTTGTTGGAGGGTTGTCAGACAGCTTCGAGTCGCTACCATTTGATGATGATACCTTCGAAGGAGACCCATATCACTTATTACGCGAGACTCCTAAGGAGGGCTCCAGAGTGTGGGTGTTACCACGAAGTCCCATACCAACCCCTAGGGGGCATGGGACGCCAATCGCTGCTTATGAGTTTCCGACGACTGGATGGAATGGCCCCTCCAGCGCGGTTTCGAGTCGTGCATGCAGCCGAGCAGGCTCTTACAGCGATGGTGAAGCCCAGAATATGTCCGGGTGCGATCGTAGGCCTAGTTCCACATCCGACGCCAATGATCCCGAATCACCGGTGTCAGTATTTTTTGACCAGGATGCAGGCGAAGAGAGCACCCCTACCAAGGAGGAGGACCCGAGTGGAAGCGATAGTGAGTATGAGTTAGAGTTGGGGGAGGAGGTCTATGTCCAGGATGTGGATAACATTGTGGTAATGTTTCCTGTTCGATAATACCATGTTTGTAAATATGGATAAGCTTGATTTGTATTTTGATACGAGTTTGCATGGAGGATTTTCACTATTTGGTTTTTTTCGTATATATTGCCTTGATGTCGTAAGTTCAGAGCTTAGTTTACAATAAATGGCCATCTTTTGAAAGCATTTAGGTGGATAGGATATATGAACGAAATTCATTCTTGGATCACAGAAAAAACATAAGTATTCCAACAACCTAGAAATCTACCGCGGGGTACTTGCAATCCCACGAGAGAGTTTATGTATACTCTTCTAAACACCAGCTTTCACCTCAGTTCATGTTCCTCAATTGTACATCTTTGTAAGAATGCATATATATGAGTAATCCCACCCCGCACACACTCAAATTCTGTTTTTTTATAATTCCAATTGGTAGTAATAAACAGGCCAGTCTATGCAAGCCTGAACAGTGTAAATTTCAATGTAATTGTATGGCACAGGTTATGTTATTTGGACCCATTAACGCCGACACCGAGTTCGGAGTTGAACAACTACAAGAATGGAAAAGTAGCATCGACACCCTGAGAAGTGTAATGGAATGGGACCCTATAACGAGCTGTAATTAAAATAAGCTCCTGCTGCATTATACAAGTTACTTCTTAATTAGCCTCGTCTCGACGCGATCCAATACTAGCTAGCTATTCCGGGGGCCCAATCTAAACAAGCCTAGCCGACTCATACTTAGTGCCTGCCAGACTATCACTCATATTTGGAAGCCACTACTGCTTTAGGAAGTATGCGAGCCAATCCAGTATTGTGTTAACCAAAACTAGACTTGGTGTGGCCGCCTCGTGGGTAGTCTGGTTCCTCGTGGGGTGCCAACCAGTGGGAACTGACCTAGATACTCGGCTAGTACTGCACAACCGTTCGGTTGCTTCTATTACTAATCATTTAAGTAGTCTTTGTTGGCTCGATCCCCAAAATTGCAGTCTACATACCTAGCATGGTTGCAGCGATTGTATTCTCGGCGCCGAGACTAGGTACCGTACTGTGCAAAAGGTTCTACAAGAGGGGGTGTGCAAAGACCACCGGAAGTGGAACCGGAAGTGGAATTGGACCGCTGCAAGTCTAGGTAGTCTCGTATGTACTGTATGTACCCTGTACATCATGTCACTGCCAGGTCACTTTTTCGCGATTTGCTACACCCCACCTGTGCACACACCGTCCAACAGCCTAAGTTCCCGCACAGAGTACCTCCATCGGTACTTCCCTGTCTCCTTGTGTTTTCTCTTAAAAGTCTGGCACCGGTCCTGGTACTCTGGTACAATACTACATATTGGATTCACAACAGTACGGGAATTCGAAGTTTTAACCAATGCGCTTCAAGCAACAACCCACACTCCACGCAGCACCGCCACCTGCTTCCACCGTCTCCTTATTTTCTCTCCCTTCATTTACCACGACTACTCGCTCAATTGATGACTGCAAGGTCGCCTCCACTCCCTCCCCAGCCGTTGCAAAATCAAAACCCAGTAAGCGCGATGATCGTGCGCAAACCTCCGAGTCCAAGAAATATGTATCGAGTTCGAACAGAAACACCACCGCCATAGCCCATACTATAAACACTCTCCCCACGACAGAAGGTCTTAAACCATCATACATTATTCTCGACGAAGATATCTCCTTCCCTGACGCATTCCGTCTCCTCGGGCGCGTCGTCGCAAACGTCAAGACCCCGCTGGAGGAGTACCTACCCGCAAGGGTAATCCCCGGGACCGAGATTCCTGGTCTTGATATTAGCATCCCCGTACTAGTATCGGATATCCTCAGCCGTCAGTCCTCTTTGGGGTCCGGAGCAAGCTCCACAGCCGCATCATCAGCAGCGTGCTCTGGAACTCTATTCGGGGTAGATGGATCGGTTGCTGATCGCGAATTCGCCCATAATCTGGAGCAATATAAATCCTTACTAGTATTTCCCAACCTCCCCCTGAGCTTCTCGTCCTCTGCCACTGCAACAATCACACATCGCTCGCAGTACTCAAAGAAAACTGATTCGCTGTTGACGGCATTACTCGGGATCTCGATCTCATCCTCGACGACCAACGTCAAGACGTTCCACCTTGAGAGTGCTCTCATACGGACACTCTCTTTAACTCAACATAATCTCGTTTGGGGAGCCTTGCTTGACACGTATAAAAAGGAAATTACTACCGCGGTGAGGCGGAATGGCGGGAAAATGTTTCTTGTTATTGGGGTTAAAGTTGCTAGGGATGCTGCAGTTGAGGAATCAGTGCAAAGTGGGAGGGGATTGAGTGGGGAGGTTGCCATGGATGTCGGGACTGCCGCGGGAGTGAAGGGTATTGGGAGGGTACTGGTGGGTGGGGGTAGAGGAGGAGAGCGTACTAACATTCAGAGCCCGAAGATTGGTACACGGACGGTAATGACGGCAGGTGTGGTAGGGGGGCAACAGAGGTCAGCACAAGAGCATGAGGGGAGGAAAGGAAGGTTGTTGGGTGACAGGGCATTCGCGGTGGAATATAGAGAGGTGAGGCTGAAGGTCAAATTGGAGATTGGGGGGTATTCAAAAGAGATCGAGAAACAGAAAAGGAAAAAGGTGAAGGAGGCGGCTCGGGAAAGGGAGGGAAATTGGCAAACAGCAAGTAAGACGGGAACCGAGGAACACTCCTCCCAGGGCGACACTGGATTAAATCCGTACATTCAGCCCGAATCCTCAACAACATACAACCTCCTTTTCGAAGACATCCAGAACCAACTCGATGAACTCCGGAAACAAAATGAAGCGTTGAAAGCGACCCACGAGCAGCAGCAGGAAAAATCAAGGATACGTAGCGAGCATCAAGATCCAACGCCTTGCAAGGATAGGGCTCCAAATGTCAATATATTCACGTCCCCACCTGCTCAGCGACTTAGTGGCCAACCATTAGGACTCCCTTACTCCCTCCCTGCTCCTCTTTCCCTCAGCGATACATTAGCAATCCCGATATCTTCGAGCATCGCTTCCTGTTCCCTGCCTCCGCAGCGCAACCTGACGCCTCTTCCCCAAGAGGGTAGCGACATGCCTCAATCCCCTGTAGCTCAGACTTCGCCAAGACCGCTCAAACGTAGACGGCTCCAACGTAAACGTTCGACGGAACAGGAGAGACCTTCGTCGCTATTTGAAAATCACAACTTCCGAAGAAGAGCTCTCTATGACCCGCTATTTAAGATTCCTAGGTACGAGGGTGGGGATCGGTCGGGGGAGGGCAAATTTTTTTATGAGTCAGATGGTAACTTCTGCGATGAGGACCCAGACCCCCGCCCCGTGGTATGCTCTGAGCACTTCGAGGCATATTCAACAGTTCAAGAGATAGACTACACCCCAATGTTGGCGCTGTCATCAAGCCCCACACTGTCCAGTGGGTATCGTACTCTGGCCCGTTATGGCGCTGACGAGGGCATATTTTCCCGTTTCTTGGACTCTTCCCTGAAGGAGGGACTCACCAAGCCCAAACTCCAGTGTTCCGCTTATTCGGGTGAGTGGTCTCGGGTGCGTTCGACATTGCCACTGGGTGGGGTTAGTATCAATTATCGGACACGTGATTCCACCAACAGTTCGCTTTCAAATCGTGTCAACAGCAGAGAACCGACACAGTTTGAAAGTGACGATGAAACCTTGGGCCTGGATGAAATTGATGACGCGTACGAGTTAGAGCTGGGAGAGGAAGTCTATGTCCAACATGTGGATTCATTGTGGTGATGTGCCTGATGAGGCCAATGAAGTCGGGTTATACTGTGTTTATAGATTTGGAAAAGCTTGTTACTAGTTCCATGGGAGGGTCCTCATTATGATGTTTTTTGATGTATTTATTGCTTTGAAGTCGTAGGTTCAGATCTTTATACGCCACGGTGCTTTTTCCAGTTTAGAATAGATATTCAATTTTTTAAAGCATTTAGATGGGCCGGATATATAGGAGAAGAGATACTGATGGACATTTCCACATGGGATAAATGTGTCCCCTCCAGGGGGAAACACCTGTACATTACGGTACTTGCAGGCGTCCTCTGTGGATTGCGTGGTAGTCAAATAGACCGAAGTACCTCACTTAGTCCATCCAATAAGCAACTCCCACCTACCCTATGCTGTTGTAAGCACTAGTATACCATAAAAAAGACTCTCGGACAAGAAGACTGCAGTTTTATTTACTGTAAATACGTCGGTTTTGCCAAAAAAGCCGTAGGTATTCACGATTACTTCCTCAATCATACATAGGTACTTACCAGAGTTATTTTAGACATATTTTCGTGAAATGCAAATAAGATGATAGTGAGCTCCCAAGCATATAGATTGCTCCCATATGTATAAACTAATATTCTCTCTCTCGCTTCGGTCTACCAATTAGAACGTTTCGCGCCCCGCTAGAATTCATCGAATATTCTACTTCTACTTCTACTTCTCAGCACCGACTTAGGACCTACCTACCACACACACGTACTTTTCTTATTCACGGTACTTGTATCGAATCGACATGTCACAATCCGCCCTGAGCCTCCTTATCGTCCTATTGGCGGTTGCTTCTTACTCATATTACTATTACTTCTCTGTCCCGAGAGATTTTTTTTACGGTGCCGGTAGATGAGGTTTGCGTAATATATACGGTTGTAAAAAGTTTCAAAGAGTCAATTGGTAGTCTTGTCCTCCTTGGATGGGTCTTGCTAGAGGATCGATGGATCGCATAATTCTCCGTGGGGATTCCCACTGCCAAGTATAGTGAGTAGCTTTTTGGCTACTCACGGTTTTGTGAACATGAGTAGAGATTAGGGACTCTACCAGATTTGGCACTAGATGGGGACCTAAGGTTTTCATTTATCGCCAGAACTATTCACCATCACCACCGTTACAGCCGCCGTTGGTTGCTACGCCTACACGTACAGGACTTCACAGTGGCAAGATGTTTGCAGGGATGGCCACTGCCACATCGTCAAACATCTGCACGAGGAAAAAAAAGCAAAGCAAGCCCCTCCATCGAACAACATCCGATCAAAGGAAAGGTTCCATTTTTCAAAATCCCCACAAAGTATACCAGTGATTTCAGTATCGACATGTCGGAGAAAAAAGGAAAATCAAAGAACCCGCTTCATGGCATCCGCGATGGTTTTAGGGCATTGCTGAATGATAAGGAACCAGACCAGCAGTCTCCCACGCCGAAACAGCACTCGGCTCGACCGAGGTCTCCTTGGAAACGGAAGCCCTTTGCGACGGCCACCGGTGTGCCGTCCCCGTCAACCGAAACCGAAACACCAACCCCCACCCTCCAACTGGATCTGCAGTCGCCAGTCGCAGTACAATCCCCTACTGGATTCGGAAGAGGGGAATCCAGTCAACCTCGTCCATCGGATGCCGCCAGTGGGCTCAACACCGCGCAGCCCACCTACGCGATAACCGAGCCGGAAGGCAAACAAGTTCAACAAGCCCCTGCAGTCCTACACGGGGATCCTACACATGCAGGCTTAGGCTCTCGAACTAGTGCAACTCCGCAGGATCACTCTCACTGCTCGCCGTCACCAGTATGCAACCAGGCTACATCACCGGATTCACACCAGACACTTGTACCATCTTTAGCCGCTGTCGAGCCTCCGGCACAATCCGAGGACGAGCTCCGGGATAATATTCTAGGTGCAATTGAAGGGCTTAAGGCTGTCCAGGTGCAGCTTGAATTGAAGAAATGGAGTTACAAGGACCGCAATGGCGTGGATGTTGACGTAGCGAAACGAATTGGGAAAATTCTGAAAAGTGCCCAGGAATATGCGAAGATTGTGGATGTGGCGATACAGCATAATCCAGCGATTACTGCCCTTGTGTGGGCTGGGGTTCGGTTTATTTTGATGGTGAGTAGTTTTCAGACCCCGAACTTGCTGGTCAATTGGGGTTCTTCATTCCTCTAACACATCAATTTCTCGGGAAATACCTGCAGACTGCCGTTAATAGCTTTCAATTGCTGGAAGCACTTGAAGTAACTATCGCTACAGTTGTTGCAAAGATGGCAGCTTGCGAGTTTTACTCGCATATCTACAAGGACCTCCAAGACAGGGTCAAACTAGGCACAAGAGTCGCCTTAGGAGAACATTTAGGTTCTGCTCTGCGGGCCTTGTACATCGCTGTCCAGACCTTCTTGGACAAGGCGAAAAATCACTTTGACCCCAAAACCGCAAGTAAGTTACCCATTGCACATTTTGCATTCGGAATTTGTTTAACCCAAATCTCTTGTGACTTCGCAGCCAAGAAGATTGCGAATATCTTCGTCCCCTTTTCTACCGCAGTCCAGCCATATATTCAGGATATTTTGGATAAGGAGAAAATTGTTATGGAATGTGCGAATATGGCTTCAATGGATAGAACCATGGGTAGTATATGTCTCCTTAAACTCCCTTCTATTTCTTATGTGCGAGTGGGTGGGCTAATGTGGGAATAGATGCCGCGGCAAAAATGCAGACCCTTGAAACGGTTATCACCGGTATTAAGCAGGCAATGGCACCCTTGTCTAGGGTAGATGGTATGTATAGGGCGATTTTCTTTGTGACCGTTGGCGCCTGCTACTTTCGTAACTACCCTATACTTGCACACGATCTGTGAGTACTTAGTATTACCGTTTGATGCTAGTTATACATCGAGTAGCCATTGTTGCTGAGTGTTGGAATACGACTAACCACCAGTCTAGAAATCCTCGAGGCGACAAGGGAGAGCGTGACCATCCTCAAGGAAGTCAGGGAAGACGTTCGAATGCTCGTTCAGAAGAAATTATGTAAGCCCTGATTTCCTCTTGCGCCTATTTCATGTCTATCATTAGATCTAACACCAGTTGCGGTTGGGTGTACAGACCCCTGTCAGTTCGAGATTCTCGAGTCGGCAAGATCCCTCGACCCCGAATTACAGCGGCTTAAACGGAATTATCTCACGGACTCTGAAGAAAGTGATGCATTCGAAGCTGATCTGTATGTGGACACGCAAGGGATGCTCCACCCAAATGCCCCAGAAAGCGAATGCTTTGACCTAGCCCAGCGTCTCCATGATCAATTCCTGGTAGAAACCTCTCTATATAAGGTCTGTCTCATTCAAGGGACTGGTGGGTCTGGGAAGTCTACATTCAACCATTACCTTGCTCGGCAGCTATGGCATGAATTTGACAAGAACCAAACGGGCGAGCAGGCAACAACTGCTGCGATTCCCGTATTCATATCCCTTGCGAGTTTGCATGACCCCACGGACCGCCGGCAGGACTTAATTCTCAAATTCTTTAAGGGGCAGCAGTGGGGTCAAGAGCTCATCCAAGCGGCGAGAGAGAATCTGAGGTTTGTTTTCATCCTGGATGGTTATGATGAGATTGAGAGCCGGGACTGCAACTTCTATATGGACAACAAACTTGGCACCTGGAAGGCAAAGGTTATCATCACCAGTCGACCAGAATACCTAGACCCAGGATATCACAGCAAGTTCTACCCTTCTCGCGATCAGACACGTTTGCTGGAGTTCTGGATCGCGCCATTTTCCCCTACAAGCATTGATTTGTACATTGACAAGTATGTAAAGGCCCACAAACAAACTACAGTGGAGTTCTATAAAGATTTGGTTTTACAACCCGAAATACAAACCATGCTCAGTAATCCATTCCTCTTGAGGATGTTCATGTATGTTCGACCGACTCAGGCTTCAGCTCAAGGCCCACTGAAAGTTGCCACGTTATACGAAGAATTCCTCCAAAATTGGTACACGCGAGCTCAGACACGACTAGACACAGTCCAGCTCCCTGAGGCACAGCGCAGGATCTTTAGCAACCTGTGCAGTCAGGGGTTTGCACAACGGCTGCAAATATTCTGCCAGCAGCTTGCACTTGGCCTCTATACGCACAAGTTACTCGAGGCTACCTACAACCCCATATTTGACGACCCTGATATTGGGGGAGACTCCCCTTTGCAAACGGCTTCCGAATCCCTATGGAGGAACTTTCTAACTGGAGTAGATGACAAAGTAAGGTTACTACGCTTTAGCGCCCCACTATTACGAAATCAGCACTCATACCGGTTCCTGCATAAATCCCTTCGCGATTATTTGGTTGCCCAGAGTCTGTGGAGAGACCATCCAGCACTTAATACTGGAAGCCCCAACGCCCGAATCAACAAATTTCACATTGTGGACGACCCTGGAGTCATTGACTTTGTTGTTGAACAAACCGAAGCAGATGAAGAATTGCAGCAACATCTCCTCACCTACATCGAGCTTTCCAAGACTGACTCTAGCGTATCACAAGCGGCCACTAATGCCATCACTATTTTGATCAGAGCTGGAATGCGTTTTGCCAACGCTGATTTACGGGGCATTCGCATACCTGGTGCAGACCTAAGCACTGGGTGGTTCGCCAAAGCTAAGCTACAGAACGCGCAATTAGACAGGGTCCAGTTACGCGGAGCCTGGCTCAGGGGTGCAGACCTGACTGGTGCTCAGATGCAAGGGGCCTGGTTTTGTGAAAAGCCTCGTTTGAGTCTGGAGAATGTCAGGCCAGTTGCTTACTGGTATTCACCTGCGGGCTATATGCTTGTTGCAAGTACCGATACCGAAAAGTTAGGGATGCCGGGATCTCTTACACAGATATCCATATGGTTAGTAACTGAGCATGAGCAGCGACTGGCGCATACCCTGCCCAGTATTGAAAGTTACATGCACAGGATGACTGTGGCCAGTGCATTTTCACCTGACGGCACGCTATTTGCCTGTGGTATTATGACTGGTCACATATGGATTTGGCCATTGACAAGCGAAGGGCGGGGTGTGGCACTCGCGCACAATGGGCCGTGGGTGCAGTGTCTAGTATTTTCACCAGACGGTTCACTTCTTGTATCGGTGACTTTACATGGTGCCCTTGAACTTTGGTCAGTTGCAGACCAACGATCTCTGTATACGAGCGACCTTGTGTCGCATAATAGCTCGCATAATAGCTATCCAGCGATATATGTTGATGCCTCTGTGGCATTTTCGCCAGATGGCAAGCTGCTTGTCTATATTGACACAAACGGACAGATAGCACTGTTCTCGGTTGAAGAGATGCAGTTGTTGAACACTGTAGAAGGCCATTCAGGCTTTGTTTCGTGTAAGCCTAGTACTTGCGTGGCATACTCTCCTGACGGCTTACTGCTTGCATTAGGTGGGAAAGATATGAATGTGACACTATGGTCGACTGCACAGAACCATATCATTCACACCTTCCATAATACTGCATTGGTTCGGCGTGTGATATTCTCGCCAGACAGCCGAATGCTCGCCACAGTGTCGAAAGATGGCACGCTACAATTGTGGTCAGTTGTTGGTCACCACTTGGTGGCCACGTTAGGCCGTACATGGCCACAGGGCGTGGCCGGAATACCTGCCTTCTCCCACGACAACCAAGTGTTAGTTTTTACAGCTGGGCGGTCCACCATACGTCAGTTGGACCTCCACAACATAAACATAGCTTATCAACTTAACCGTGGACTAGGAAGGAGAATCAACAGCGCGCCAATACAGAGATGTGGTTTAGCATTCTCAGCCAACAGTGTGCTTATTTCGGCACACAACGGCGCTATCCGGGTGTGGTCAATAGTCCCAGCCCATACATGGCGGGGGGTGAGTAACACTGATAAGTCAGCTTCAGAAAGCTTTGGCTTAGAGATGTCCCCAGATCAACTTGTCGAAAGCGATCCTGACAGTAATCTCGAGGTAATGTTGCTTGAGACTCATACTATATCCTACCACGGAAGGGCATTGTACGGTTTGTCGTTCTCATCTGATGGCAAGCTCCTCGCAAGCTTTACTTGCGACCCGATGAATCCCTCAAACACCACCATCCAGTTCTCGGTAGTTCCCGGAAGGGACGACGTCTCTAGATTTTCCAGTAACACCGCTATATACTGCTGGGCGCTCTCACATAACAACAGTCTCCTTGCTTGCGGGCACAGCGCTGGTAATGTAGCTATATGGTCTGTATCAGAAAACCAACGTGTAGCCACACTTATCCCTCCCCACGCTGGATGGTTGCTTCATTCCTTAGCGTTCTCACCTCAAGACAAACTCCTTGCTGCAGCCACTAGGAACGCGGTGTATTTATGGTCTGTAATAGAACAGGAACATGTTCACACTTTTGAAGTCGGTATGGACAATTTCGGCGAGTTGGTATTCTCGCCTGATGGTGGCTTTCTTGCTTTAGCCACCACTGACTACACCATTAATCTACTGCAAGTCTCGACAGTCCCAGATTCGAATATTCACCAGTTTCGGGGCCATACCAACGCAGTTACGCAACTAGCGTTCCAGCCCGACGGTTGTCTGCTATTTTCTGGCAGTGAAGATGCAACAGTGAGAGTATGGTCCATGGCTATGAAGTCTACAGAATGTGTGGCTCATATTGACACTCCGAGCCCCGTTAACGCATTTGCGTGGGGTACCATGTACGGACGAGATGTCTTTGCAATAGGAATGCAAGACAGTCTCCTTCAGCTTTGGCGGGTGAAGAAAAAAGCAGGTTACACAGCGGACAGCCCTTCAATAGAACTCTACTGCGAATGGTCTTCAAGGCAAGACCATCTGGAGCTCGCGGAGACTAGAATTGAAGGGATAACGGGACTTACTTCTACCAATGTAAGACTTATGAAGCAGCGGGGAGCAATTGGAGAGCCAGCGAAGGAGGACGAACAGGTTACTGAGCTTCCGGAGGAATCATAGCTTGGGGATAAACACCGGCGGACGGGTAGCAACTGGGTTTTTGCCTAGAACGAATTCCTTTCGCTTATTACTTTCTCTAGGTTCAAGAAATCTGTTTTTCATGTTATTGATTTTTTTATTTTTTTTACATACTCAGTACTCATATGCGGCCCCATATTATTGAATTCATTTCTCCCGTTTCGTACATACTAAGATTGGTATACCAACTCTTCAA
>Ga0307511_10000698_pt1 | contig 35877 bp, 31 predicted proteins | sample 13_EM_MG_FD_200266 | JGI IMG/M metagenome (GOLD analysis project Ga0307511, IMG submission 200266) | Populus trichocarpa ectomycorrhiza microbial communities from riparian zone in the Pacific Northwest, United States - 13_EM | ecosystem: Host-associated > Plants > Roots > Unclassified | place... | reverse complement strand
GTTGAATTCGGTATGTAGGATTCCCTTCCACCACAAATTCAGGAAATATCGAGATACCAGCGTCCTAACATTATTTTTATTTATTTATTTTTTTAAAAAAAAACTCAGTACGCGCATGCGGCCCTGTAAGAGGGCCATGACGAGCCCCTCGGAAATCCGAGAGGATTCAAGGAGGCCCAGGTTAATTTGGGTGCACCTACGCGAACTATGTACAAACTTCCACCTCCACGCCCCTAACGGCCCTCCCCTGACATATAAGCCTCCGCCTCCACGCCCCTAGCGGCCCTCCACTTTGATTCCTAACGTTATTGATACGCTGCAGGGTATATGTAGGTTTAAAATGTGTATAGCTCTATATAGTATACTGGGCTGTTGGAGAGTGTAACCGCTAGGACAAAACGTGATCACTGGGTGGTTTGCCTTGGCACCGATGGTATTCTGTACGCCCACATGGGCAATATCTAGAGTCCTAATCGGGTAGTCAGTAAATGAGCTAGCCTAATAAATTGTGACACTAGCTAAAATAGGAAGGCTTATCGATAAGAAATTACCCCGCACAACCCCACCCTGGCGCGATTGTATATAAGGTTCAATACATGGTCCAAACGTACTCGTCACGACGAAGAGCTTTCTATCGCGAGCACCGACGCACTGAGGCTGCCCAACCTGACAGTAGGAAAGGTAAATAAAGATTACTGCCTTCAGACCTTTGCTGGAGCTGTTTCTGATCCCCCCAATCGTCTGGTAGCTAGTTTTTCACTGCTTCACCTGATTATCTTGCTCTCTCGGACGAGAATCGGCTCCATATTTTGATATAAGAATATGTTCGATATACATATGAATATTACCCCTCCCTGCCGGACGATATTCATATATGGAGAGTATATTGTTGCCAAGTTGGCCAGAACGACAATGTGTGCTGATTCGGCCACCTATAATACTTACCTTCTGCCTCGTTAGCCTACCTTGCCTGTCCAGAGATGTTCTTATGGTTACTTCACGCGGAACCACGCAGTCATCGCCTAAATCTAACCGAGTCAATACTTACCATATTGGGGTTGGGTGTACGCTACGGTACATTCTTGGAGAGTACCATGTACTTGATTTAGAAAACCCCCTTCAGAGACATGAGACTACCCCTCATACTCCCCAGTTACATGAGGTAGTGGTTCGACACATAAGCTCCTGGTTGGGTGTACAAGTCTAATCTGCGAATGAATTAGTTTGGTTCGCACCGAATAAGTAGATCTTTGTATGCCTATCTTGTCCACTTGACTTAGTCTGGTTAGCACAAGCCGATCGTAGAACCGAGGCCGCGACGTCTAGGATTACTGACTTTGGTAAGCCCCGACCGTGTGACGGATCGGCCCGCTGCCGATGCATTAGCGGCGGATCACCCTACGCGTGAAGTTTATTCTCACTACATGTGTTGATCACAACCAGGTAAGTTTTGATCGAGATATCAATCCAGACTAAATTTATATATATTTTTGGTATGTCAACCCGTGGGTTTGTGGTCTACAATATTATAGGGTATGGTATTTAGATTTTCCCCAGCTGATGCAGATAGTCATCATAGATAACTTAGGAATGACATTAGCCATCTATACATCGTAAGGTAAAGCCTATAGGGTCTCCGCCTATGTAGCTCTAAACGATTACTAGATACTGGCAGTCTAAGTTGGAGCTAGATACATTCAATCAGGAAAAGGTGCAGTTCATGTTCTACTATACATAAATGAAGCCGCAGACTACAAAAGTTGATTGACGGTCTATTGACTCGCTTGTGAGGGGGCACTGGCCCGGCTACATGACAAGCGCACCAACCAGGCAAAAGACAAGCTAGATAAACCAATAAACCCACCAACGCAAAGTAAATCATAGATCCTTAGATTAATCCCGATAAATACAAATAAATCTTCCATGGCAGCCCATAAATAACATGAGATAATGCTAGAGAGCCAGCAACCAGAGCTTGGTCTCCGAACAAAATCTGAGTAGTGACATGAACCTTTCTGCTAACCCCCATAATCAAAATCAAATCTCGGTTGGAGAGTACTACCTGATGATATTGTGGGTATGTGGAAAATTGTACGGAGGACCGTTAGAGGATAGTTATAGAGGCAGCCTGGATATCGATACACTCGAGCGACTTAGACTAGATGCTTCGGGCGTGGTGTCGTGGGCTGCGAGTTTCGTACTCGGTTGTGATACAACACTAGCGCTGTTGCGTACTACTGTTTGGGAATCCGTAACTATTCCTTTTGTTTCATTTTGTCCACAGTCGTGGGTTTTGGGGCCTTAGTATGGCTATATCTAGCCTGAAACAGCGGGAGACATGCTCGTATAATCTACATTGTTAACCGTCTCCAACTTCCAGCTCAGCTGAGAGAAAACCTTGCTTTCTGTACACAATAAAAGCTCCAAAGGGCGGGGCTCTAGATTTGGTGATGAGGCAGATCCCGTAAACACATGTACACCCTCGAGTCGGGTTGACCCCAGTCAACACTCTCAGATAATGGTAGTGGAATTGCCCACAAGCGGAGTTGGAAGCTAGCTTGTTCACATGGGGCAGGTTGGTAGGAATCGCCTACCTATTGCTCCGTCAGCTACTGAAACAACGGGGCCTCCACTAAATTACCGTATTCACCACCAGGCTCTCTTCATGGGATAAGCTGGTTTGACCGTCGCTAACTATATCCTGCCTGCGTAGGTTGCGTCATCGCTCCGCTGAGTTTAATATAAGCTCATTTTGTCAGTTTCCTTCATCGGAAACCCTGTTTTTACCGACAAAAAGCTTGTGCAGTCGACAATTATATTATCCCACCTATTGCCAGCTACTATCATCTTTTGGAATTTCAGCCTGATGTTTCTTCTCTGACCCAGTGCATGCCGGTTTAACTCCCTCCTTCATGAGGTCTAATGAGACCTGAGGCCCCCAACTGAGCCATAAATATCCAACACCCCCCGCTTGGTAAGGTAATAGCTGTTAGGAAAAGGGCTATCTAGTGAGTAACCTCATATGTGTAATGCCTGCTCCTTTGCATCACCAAGGCAATAGGTACTTTCAAGGGAAATTCAGTCAATCACCAGGAGATTCAATTAGTCATTAGCCCTCCGCCAAATCTGAACCAACTACCTGCGAAAGTGAATACTGTGCGGATCTGTGGTTCCTTCGTTCACAGCTTTATTAAAAAAAATAGGAAATCGAATTGAGTATTATGGCGTGTGCTGTCTCGAATGGAGGAGGACTTTCTGCCACCATCCACGGACGCTGGGATGATGTTTGTAGCTGCCATAGAATCATCACACTGAGGAGACATCGACACCCTACACCCCCGTGTCGAGGTTGGTACGAGGTTATGTCGAACATCCCGAAGCACCCCCTCAGCTGGGTGCTAGTTGCAATACCATTCTCTCCTGGAATGGGGATCCTATCGACAATCATTGATACAGTGCGGTGGCAAAAAGAATCATACGCTTCATACAAATGCAATGTATGTCTTAAACCTAAACCCATACAAAAGTCTCAAATATGCAGCGTTTGGGCCTCTTTATGCAATCATTCCCATGTCAGCTTAATCCTCTTCCAGCGGCATCTGAGTTAACCGATATATGTACCACAAAGTACTACTAGTCCGATATATTCATTTCGCAGGTGTCTTTTCTACTTTGTAGTTGTATTTTTAAAGAAATTTGGGCTTTGTAAGACGATATCTCGAGCCGTTATTGTGGTCAACCCCACTAGAAATGGATTATAAGACTGTTCAAAGGCAAGGGTAGTCATATGGCAAGTCATGATGCAACAATTTCGGCCGGTGCAAGGGCATTGTGCTAGTCTCCAACCAAGTAGTCTGGTTGCACACGCACTAGGCCGAAACCGTACTGGAGTCTAGGCTACACTGGAGTAGTCTGGTTGGCACAAGCTCTCGTAGGAGCGAGAGCAGTACAATGGGATGCAAGCAAGCATATCAATATTTGCATCAATCGCCGTCGCGTTCGACATATTCGAAACCCCAACGTTATCGGATGGACAAGCACAAGGGTAGAAGACCTTCTCAGTGTTTCTTCTTTTCGTCCGTTGACAAACAAAATACAGCAAGTAACTGATTCCAGACCAGGACCCCGTTATCTCCTCTGTCTCAGCGCTGCGTCTTGCGATCCTCATCGCCCACAACACCAATTCTTGGTTCCTCCAGCCATCATTTCCCCACTTCCGTCCGCCTCCCCACCCAGCCCCACACTGCTGTTTAGTTTCGTTGGTACTTTCCATTCTCGCTTCAATGAAACAAACTGACTCCCCAGCCTCACTCCCCACTCCTATATGCCTCAAATTATACAACAAACCCCTGCAGTTTGGTATATATAGTTTTTTCTTGAGAGCCGATTCACGTTTACCAAATAGCCGAGACACACGCATCTCCTGTTCTCCCAGCTCCTATTATTTTCTCGCATACCTCCTGCCCTCTCAGTAGCTCATGATCTGGTATGTTTCTCCCGGACATGCTCCCTAAATGCAACCACACCTTGTCGAAGTTCCACCCTAAACTCCCCATGCCCCAAGTTCACTTCCGGCAATAGTTGGAGGGCCAAGAGGTGGTTGGAGAAATGGTCCTGGCAAATATAACATGAGGTGCCTGATGCAGCCCAGTGTTCTTGGATGTGCTTTTTAAGCTCTTGGAAACTCGATTTTAGTTGATGCTGACCATTTATTTTCAAATCAATGCTCGTCTCAAATATGCATTCGCAATGCTTCAGCCAGATTTCTGAGCAATGTGGACAGGATTCATCTTTTCCGGAACGGTCCTGTTGCGGATGGGGCGGATTGTCACCTGGTACCTGAGGCCACCCAGCCTGTATGATAGGTGGTGGTAAATGTGAATTGTCAGTTTGATGGACTCGGGCCTCCGGAAATAGCTGCAGCGGGTAAAGGTTTTTCGGTGCGATACCTTCCTGTAGGAGCTGTGCCACAGCTGTGGGTGTTGATGTTGGGGACATTTCGAGAAGAATACCGGATCTTGAAGTTGAGCGGAGGTGAGGGTGCCTGGTGCAATTTATAGACTGCACGTGCTCTGGGAAAGGTATGTGGTTGCCGAGGGAAGGTTGTTCGGGCGTATTTCCTGCCGTGTCCCGGGTCGCCGTTAGTTCTCACCCTAACTTCTGAAATTACTTAATCTTGACTTACCATATTGGAGTTGGACACTGGGTGTAGTTGCCGGCGGGGTATGATAGAATGGCAAAGACGAATTGATGGTGGCAAATGAACCAAAATCACCATAGAGCGAGGCCACGCCTATCCTACCTTCGCATGTAGTAGCCGTCTCGCCCCCACCCAGAACCGTCTCACTGTAAGGAATATTTGCTGATGAAACCCCGACGGAAGCAGGCGTACCAGAGGGTGGGGCAAAATTACAAACATGAACCTCCGTGGGCGGGGAACATTTTATTGTAGTAGGTGGGGTATTACTAGGTGGAAGAGAGGTATTCGTACTAGGCGGAGGAAAGTTAGTCAGCATCAGTACTTAACTGAGGCTCACGGAGTATGGCATGTAATTGAACGGCAGCAGGGGCTTACATAAAGTGGCGATTACTGGACATAGGAGGATCAATTGCAGCGTGTTGGATGATACCAGTGGCCCGAGGCATCGAATCAATACTGGTGAGTGCAGTATCGCTATTCCGACAGCTACCTCCGGCATTGTTTCTCGCGGTACGAACCCTCTTTCCATTAGGTTGAAATTCATCCCCCGAGCCAACAGCGTGAGACATCGCATGTCGACGCTTTCTAGGAACTTTAGGTCCCTGAGGTGCCCTACCGCCGTAGGCAGGCAAGGGGGAACTGTTATGCTCATGCTGTGTTCCATTGGGCTGCGGCGATTGAGCATAAGGGACAAGTGGCTGGGTAGCGGTAGATGTTGGTGTATTGTGTGCATGGTTGTAGGTTGGTATTTTCACATCAGGACACACTATTGTTTGAGTGCCTTCCGTAGACTCGCCTTCAAAGGAGCTTGAGGCTGGTGTCATCCTCGGGGCGATAGGTCTCAATGGTTGTGCGGATGAAATGGTTCTAGTATAGGAACCCTGGGGATTGGTATTCTGGTTGGAGGGATTTGCGGTGGTCATTTTAGCTACTTAGTCAAGAATGACTTTATGATTCTAAATCACCCACTTGCAAAGATTTTAGTCTGGTTGGCGCCAAAGATTTAACTCGTAATCGGTTTCTGTAATTGATTGCATGCAGACTAACGCTAATCCAGTCCTGCTCCAGACGTTGCCTGCTAATCTCGCCCGGCAAGTCCGTACCGTACCTTTCCCCCAACGCCTATCTAGTCTGGTTAGCACAAGCTCTCGTAGAGAACGCCTATCTCTTACTTAGTAGTCTAGATCTGGTTGGGTTTGCAATCGGGTGCCAAGCTAGTTTGTTCGGTTTGTTGTTGGTATTGTGTTGTGGTTTGTGATATATAGTTGTGGTGAGTCTGTGGAAATGTTCACTCGCCGTTATGTACCACTATATGAGAGAGGCCAAAGGATCTTGTGGAGCTGTTTGTAGTCGATGCGAGGATTCGATCGCAACTGGGGACTTACAGAGCTTCAGGCGTAGTCTTGCGCTTCAGCTGGTTCAAAACGAAGGTTCTCGAACTTGGTGGTAGATAAGAGAACGATAAAGTCGGGTAGCTATAGCGACAAGGGAAAAAGTGTTCTCGAGAAAAAGACAATTCGTTCGTAATTCGGAGACTGTAGAATACGGTGATAAATAATGGATGCAGCCAAACTACTGGGAATGCTGCCAGCTTTATTGATGGCCGATTCACAGGGTACGGTGGTCTGGTTTCCACAGGGATCGTTTGTTTGACAGGTCCCGGTCGCACTAAGAGTTGAGTGTATAAGGCACTGATTAAGTTTAAGGAAGCCGTTTGCCGCAATATTGCCTGTCTAAAATTGACCCCTGCGGATTAGCTAGGCTATGGGATAAATCTACCGAGGCAATCTAGAGACATAGTCTAGAAGGAGTTCTGCTTCCGCTCTTGAATATTCTAAGTCAACATCCGACCGCAGGCCATTAATCTGAAATCCAGACGCTGTGATTGCTCAATCTCGATTGAACCCTGATTTGCTTGCGACCTGAAACTGAAACCCAGCAAGGAACGGAATATAAAAAGGTAAGTGTGAGCAAGCTGCAGTCAAAGCACTGTGGGCCTATCAATATGGGACGATATGTATGAACCTGACTATATACATAGCGACAAGCATTTGCCAGATGAACCAATGATCTATACTGCGCGCGCGCAGTTTGGTAATATATGAGCAAATGAATGCCTGGGTACGCCTAACAGCCGGTCCTCGCCATTGGCTCTAGATCTCAACCAATAAATAGTGATATCGGATCTCCGCAGGTGAGTGTGAGAGGTGCCCGATGAGCAAGTTCCGGAAGCGTATGTCCTATGCTACTAACTAGGGAACAGCACCCTCGGGGTAGAAAAGCCCGGTCATACTTAATCCATAGATCTTTGAGAGGTTGAGTGCATGGAATATATCCAGCTTGGCACCGTCAATGTTTCCTAAGAGTAGCTTAAAGGTTTCTCCAGGTTTCGCATGCAGCCGGATCCCTCGAATTGTATTCTCTTTAATTGCATACCAGACTGGATTAGCATCATGGTACGTAGTATCACTGTCTGGCTGGGTTTCTCCCTATCTAGAGAGAATAAACACGCATACAAGCTGCAGGCTGACATGGTCTGCTGCTGATTCCAGTTGGGCGCCGTGAAATTTGTATGGGAATGGCCACTGGACCACCTGCACTTGGCTAGCAGCCTCATCCCTTGTACGCATTTACGTGTACATGAGCCAGGGATAACTGGCCCACTCGGAGATTTATTTAGCAAAAGTTGTTACTCTACTGGACAATACGGTATGTACATACATGTAGGGTTTCACTTGTGTCACGTCACTAACTGCATTTGGATACATGTACATAGTACGAGCGGGGTAGGTACCCTGGTTTTCGAGGATAACAAGACGCATGCAGTTGTGTGTGTTCATTGGATCGAAAGTGGATGACCCGCTCCCTGTCGAGCCCGAACACCTGGTTACCAGTTACATTGGCGAGATTCTCCCCTGTCAGCTACAACAGCCAATGCATGTCAAGGTAACTAATCTATGATGGGTTGGCCTAGCAGGGGCATTTTCTCTATTGGTTGAAACAGACGCTGTCTTGGATTATTGGCCAAAAAATCGACTCGCAAAGGAAACAGGCCAACAAGAAGCAATATCACTAGTTATCCGCTGGCAATATGGCATGGACCGGTGTAGCCAATGCCGGTCAAACTACCATGCTAACTATAACGTTGTTTTAAATGTACATAGAATACCAACCTGTCTATTCGTTGGCTAGGCACGACCCAAGTGGTAGGGCCTGCTCGTAGGCTTTTCTTAACTACCGGTATACTATAGTAGAGTATTGCATTAGGACGGAAAGGTCTACTCACACCAGACCCACGCTCTATTTCAAGCTACCTATGGATTTAACTCCAAGCTCTGGTCAGTGAGATTGGGGGGTACAATTCCAAAACTTTTCGTACCTACCGGTTGGGTGTTAGGGTGATGTAATGATGCAAGATTTCAATTGAGACTGGCCAAATACAAAAATTTAATTCTGTCAGGATTGGTTGCCTTGTTGCATTACCCCTCATCACAGGATCCTCGGTACAACGATAGATTATTCACATGCAGCGTACAGCGTGGAGCTACAGTTGAGTAACTGTCAACTAATGGGCCAATGAACTTTCCTAGTCCATAAGCTGCATGGGCATGGGTCCAATAGACGGGGGATATACTCTCGGATCTGAGATTAGAAGCGGGAAGAGATCATGATCTCCTGTCGAATCAAAGCCACCGCGACTTGGAGCTGTGAAAATTCCTAAATTGAAAAAACGCATAGGGAAACAAATACACAACCTATGAGAAAGACTAAAATTAGAATCAGAATTCGATATCGAAAGAAATATTTGCCAGGCTGATGACATGATTCAACCACGCTCTAATACACACAAGTGGGAAGTAGGGCGGCACTATATCACGTTGAGGCTAGCTCTGTGATTGGAAATACGTAGTACGACAGCAGTGGTTGAAGTCACATTTACATGGGGCGGCGGAAACCAGCTAGTCGAGATCGGAGTGAAACTATTGGTGGCCTTGGGGATATAGCAAGTGAGTCTAGTCCGATTGAGCCCGAAGAGTGGCAGAGACAGGACTTTTTGCTCTATTATTTTGGCTAATGTGTAAACTCGAACCTACTTACTATTGCGCGACCTTGTGATTTCGAAATATTGGGAGTTGATATGAGTCCGCTCATGCAGGATAACAGCCTTGTACACAGCGTCGGCTCGTTCCAAACTTGGTCCTTATAGATTTGAACGACCTTTTTGTTTGGTGCTAATAATATATATTCTAGCTTACCGGCCTGTCATGGCAGGCACAAGCAAAATACCTCCTGTCATTGCAGTGATATACTGTATGCCCGCCGTGGCGGTGACTCACCCACTACCAGTGGCACTTGAATGAATTCACTAGCATCACCAAGTTAATTATTTACCATTAGTTATGAGCTGCTTCATGTTTATCGCCATGATAGCTACATATACAGAGTTGAAGTGATATTGGCGGGTAGTCTAGCTTTATTTCCTCACTATTTTATGTGATGTATAACTACAATATGCCAGTCTGATTGCAGTAACAGGTGGTTGTCTCGTGCACCGGCGAGTGGCTCTCTGGCACTCGGATTGCCTGCTATGAAGCATATTCACTGCATACAATGCATACAATGAATGACCGGCTCTAAATTTCCGTCTAAAAAGCAAAATTCGTTGCAATTGCCATGACTGGTATGTGCAACTGCTACGCCTATGGATGTAACCCATATATACATATGCCTACTACACCAGCTCGACCCCCACGAGCATCCCAGGGCATATGTATATTATGGAATAGGATTTCGCGACTGGGAATGAGATTAAGAAATGGAGGTTGCGAGTTATTTGAGGAGCTTTTTTGTGGGACTATAGTTGATAGATGGGATGGCGCATGTGAGCTCTTCAATTTCTTTTTTTTTCCCTGGGTACGGTGGCAGTATTCGCATTTGTTCTGTGCTCAAGGGGTCACATCCCACGTAGTAAAGATGCGGAACAAATTTAAAACCTTCTCATTAATGGCGCCGGATTCATTGTAGTCTCATGACGAGTCAGTGTTGTTTCTTTAGATCAGTAGGAGGGCGTACTTATCTGATGACACAACACATAAAGAGTATCCAAAGCTAGCTAGCCTTTGTTACGATTTTTTCAAGAACGTTTGTTACATCCATAGTGGTCACATATGTATGCATACATGTAGTTGATTTGTATATGGGTCCGTTGTACCTTTTCTTTGACAAACTATATATATACAGGTCCCGTCAGTAAACGCTTCACTTACTACACCGTACAATCCCAACTTTGAATACCCCTTATTATGTGCATATTAATTCAGGTACTCGACACTGATGACTTGGTGATTACTCGGGCTTGTTTGATGGGATGGCGTCTAGGATTACGGACTAAGGTACATACAATGCATGTGTGAAAGTACCTGATAAGCCAAGGTATGCCTTATAGCCATAATAAACAGCCGACTCCGCATACCTACATTTGCTCTGCACCGTAGGAGGTATAGCCGTGATATATTCACTAAACCCATGGGGCTTCATGCCAACGGACTTTTGTAGAATTTGTGATTATTTGGAATATGGGTAATTTCTGTATCGAGGGATGATATAATGTTAACTTCCCAACATCCACCGCCATAGTAAAATTTAAAAAAGCCTTTGATTTATAACAGACATTTCCTTGTAGATATCAAGACTCGCGAGGTAATGATACCCTTTCCCTGTTAAAATTAAGAGGTAGTAAGACTACGACCGATCTAGTTCACTACATAGAATAAAAAAGGCTACATTCTCGTATCGATACGAGGCTGACAGATCCATAAACAATGCCCTTGCTTGGGAGCTCACAATTGCAATCTACGCCAGTCAATTGCAAATGGTTCCCACCGCAAGAGTGCTTTCACCGATCAGTCTGTCTCTCATCATTGACTCACTACAGGTCTCAACAAGTAAACAGACCTCTGTGCATGACTCTAGGTCTAATTGGCGCTGCACGCGTCCCTTCAGAACACAGCTCAGTGGAAAGTTGGATGCTGGTGGAGAAACCTGCATTACCGAATATCTAAGACAATCGATTGGTCAGAGCTTCGCTGGGTATCTTTGCGCATAAATTTATCTTTCACCTTTCCCGGTAAAGTATGTAATTGTGGGTTTGGGGAAAGTATGTGCTTCCACCGGCCCCTAATTTATTGAGTCGTTTTCTGAAGGGATACTATGAGCTCCTTATCCCGACCTAAGGGTAATTGCTTACCAATAACGAAACCTACTTAGGGTAGCGTAGTGTGATTACTTGGCATGGATTGACTTACCAGGCTCTTCGGCGTTTGTAAACGATTGCGGATGTTTACCTACAGATCATCCTAATATGATACACACCTCTTCTAACCGATCGTGGTTTTTTGTGTCAATGATTTCAGCTGTTCTGTGGATTGAGCAGACCACGTGGTTCGTCCAGCCTGCGCAGAAACTATTCAAAGAGAAAATTCACATACTGGATATCAAGGTCAATGGTGCGTATGTCGGTACCGGCTAGGTGGGTATGTCAGGTGAAGGGTTGTGGCGGCACAATGGACATAGGTATCGGATAGCCACAGGGAAGAGTTGCTTCTCTCTGTTATGGGAACGAGTTGTATATTAGAGAGGTGATCTCCCAGACATGGAGACAATCGAGCAACCAAGTCTTCATTCTCTTACCTGCACGAGCGGATAAGCCATCGTGAGAACATTCATTTTCTTACAGATTATTGTACATGTGCAGAAGCCGTGCGCTGCTGGGGGGTTGTATATAAGGGGTATTTTTCTCACTAGCAGAACAAACATCAACGCCCCCGCAATGTCATACCCAATGGATGAGGACCGGTGGGTGACTAGCTTATTTTCTGACGCGGTGCAAGTATGTTTTGAACGCTTTTTTCATGAGGATCCTCCAAACCGATTCCGTCGCTCTATTGCTGGAGTGACATAGAATACCAGGAAGTAGATGAAAGTATGGAAGGAAAATGGCAAGATCCACTTATCCACAATACTCCCGGGCTTCCCCTTCTTTTCTATCATTTCCCTCAAGTACCAGCTCTTATCCATTCCCCCATTTTTCTTAATTCCATCGCCTTTGTACTTCCTTATGTTCTAGCACCTCCGTTGGTTTTACCACTACATAGTTGATAATTAGCTCACATATTCACTAAATCACTATCGGTTACTACATACTTGCTTAATGCGCCTTCCACTGATTTCCAGATCAGCATGCTCCATTTTCACATCGACTTCCGCACACTTGTTGTCCCTCCTACAGCCTCCCATCGTGTAGCATTATTCTTGAAATGCCTCAGAATCCCAAGCCTGGGATCCTTCCCTTTGAATTTTTAGCACAACCGGCTGGGCAGACGCGTTTCGTTGCGCGTTTTGCTATTCACTTTGCTTCGATTCTGGTTTCGTTGCTGGTTTCGCTGTGCGGTTCGCCCGTTTCGCCATCTTTTGTTTCGACATGCTTCTTGGTTGGCAGCGCACCTGTGTGCACTAGAGTTGCTAAGGTTGCAACGCGAAATTGACTTTTGTCAATTAGGTATACATCTAGGATGAAGAACGTGCACCTCGTGGCACTGAGGCTAAGCTTAATTTGCACAAGCCGCTCGTTGTGGTGTCGTGTAACCAGACTAGTGTCTGTGGTGTCGTTGGGATTACTGACTTTGGTAAGCTCCGCTCGGAGGCGCGTGCGACGGATCGGCCCGTGTTGCACTACATAGGGGCGGAGAGACTACTGGATCACCAACCAGACTAAGATCACCCCACGCATGAAGTACGGTAGTCTGGCTAGGTTCGAGACTGGTCTGGTTTAGTCGGGTTGCGATCTGGTTACCTACGCATTAGTCTGGTTGGCACGACCGCTCCTGTACTACGCATGAAGCTTATTCTCACTATATGTGTTGATCGCAACTAGCGTCAATCGAGTGATCTTGTGGCCTACCCTATCAATATGGTGTGGTATTTACATATCCCAAGCTGACCTCGAGACCTTCTACATAGTCATCACAGGATAACATAGAGATCTCGGACACAGAGAGAATAACATTAATGTTCCACGCCCTCTAGTTCCATTTGTACATCGCAAGGGTAAGTCTACGAGATCTCCATCTATGTAGCCTCGGAAACGAATGCTAGATACCGACAGTTTGGATTTGACCCATCAATCAACTAGGAAGCCAAGGAAAAGGCGGCTTGGTCTTATGTTCTATTATATGAAGCCGAAGTTGAACCAGGCTGCCAAAATTGATTGACCTGACCTTGCTTTTCAGGTAATACATACATACGTAGTGACAACTAGTACAAATGAGGATATATTAACCTGCTTATGACAGGTGCCACAGAATGACAAGCGCGAGACTTATGACAAGTTAGAAAAACGAGCTTCCTCCAACAAGGCAATCCACCCAGAGTATCCCCCCGGATTAGATTAATCCCTGATAAGAGCACGAAACTACCCCCTAGCAAACCATACAGATAACGTAAGATGATACTAGAGAGCCAGCAGCCAGAATGTGGTCCCTGACCAGAGTCTTAGAAGTGACATACACCTTTCTGTTAGCTTCTATAGTCTAAATCAAGTCTCAGCCTGGGGGTTACTACCTGCTGATGTTATGGGTACGTTTAGAGGGGCCATAGAGCCAGTCTGGATACCGATACATTCGAGCTGCCAAAGATGTTAGATACTCCGGGAGTGGTGCCTCAGCACGCTTTGAGGGAAATACTAACGCAACACGAGATGGGTAATATTGCTGGCTATCTGAGGAATTCTCAAACAATAGCACCTTGCCAGCGTCGTAATGCAACCGAGTCTGAAGCTCACGGACGGGGAACAGCCAGTATATTAATTGCTTAACGCCAGCAAGTGACTCGCAGCCTCAGTTACCATCCCACTTCCTTGGGAGGTTTGGAACATAATTACCTTGACAAGTAAACCCTAGCATAAAGCCTGGCCTTTACTTTGTTTTGTCCGCGGTAGTGGGTGTTGGGACATTAGCATACATCTAGCATGAAGACAATGGAGGAATTGGGATGAGAACATTGCGGAATTACCCACAAGCATAAGGAAGAAGTTCCTGTGTGGTAGCCATGCATGGTATACGCTGGGTAGATGCGCACCCCGCTTTCTTCTTCTCAGTAAATGATGTGAGCACCAGCCTGGAGTGCTGTCTGCACGAAAGAGTGTACCTGGAGGGCATTTCAAAATCAGACCGTTGTGGAGTTGCCTGACTTAAGACCATTGCATAACTGATAGTGGGAAATACAGCCCATGATACTTCAATGACACAGGGCGGTAAACGTCTGTAGTATCTCTCTTCGGACGGACTGGAGGGGGATAACGGGCTCCTGTAATCTACATCGTTAAGCGCCTTCAATTGTCAGCTCAATTGTCAGCTCAATTAATAGAAACTCCTGTCGCTTATGCACAACCAAGGGGTTAAGATTTGCTGACGAGACGGTCCCCGCAATCACATTCTTGGTCAACAGCCCCCCAGTCAATACCCTCACGTAGCGCTAGCAGAACTGAGTTGAAGCGGTCATGTCCGCATGTATATGGGGCAGGCAGATAGAAGGCGCTCAGTACCTATTACCTCCGTCAGCTATTGGGAAACAACGGAACTTCCCTTGGATTTATTCACCCTAATTTCCACTCTCTGCATGGGATAAACTGGTTTGGTCTCCGCAAGCTATAACTTGCATGTACAAGTTGCATCGTCGCTTCGCTGAGTTTTATATAAGCTAATTTTGCCAATCTCCGCCATCGAAAACCTTCTTTTTGGTGATGTGCTTGTTCAATTGACAATTATAATATCCCGTGTGCTGTTATTTCTTGGAATTTTCCGCCTGAAGTTTCTTCTCTAATTCGGTGTATACTGGCTTTGCTCCCTCTCCGCTGGGACTCGATATGGTCTCACAATTCTGAGGCCTCCACCTGGGCCACGTCCGTAATGAACATGTAACACCCGTCCTTTGATAAGGTAATCTGTTATGGAGAGGAAGGCATATGGTCCTACTCGTAGGAATATGTAATTCGGTATGTGATTCCTATCCCTTATAGTCAGTACTAGGTGCAATCTGTATCAAGACTACAATTATCTCAAGGGAATCCTAGCTAATCACCCGGAGATTCAAATGACCGTTAGCTCTCCGCCAGATCTGAGTCGACTGCCTGCCAACTACCAATGGGAATGATGTCTGGATCTTGCCTACTTAATTAGCTCAAAGGTTGTCAGCCTGCCACACGATTCATACGTCGAGGTATCTTCCTGAAGCAAAAATTAGAAATCGAATTCAGTATTATGACGTGGTGTCTCGAAAAGGGCGGAACATGCTGCCACAATGCGGATGAAATCCGTAGCTGTCCTAGAATCTTCGTAGTAATTAGATATTCAGAATTATGACTTATACCCCCATGTCGGATCACCCGAAGTACCCCTAAAAATCGCATTATCCTTCAAAGATCGCAAAAAGAGTTTAGCGTGGGGAAAGATAAGTAATAAACCTACATCATATACCTACCGTATTCAAACAGTCCCCTCTTATGGTAGTACCTTGTTGCAATACTCCCCTCCCCTGGAAATGCGAGCTCTATCGGCAATCTTGACTGGCAGACTGCCATTCGCACCGACTCGTATCCATTGAAATCTCCATATGGTGGGTGCCCATGGGTCTGATCGAGATGACAGTCTCCAAGTCCCGCAGATCTCACTGCTAATGCAACCCCCTCTCATTTGCAGATTCCCAGCTGTAATGCTGCCCGCTCCTATTTGCAGCCGCCAATGCAGCCCTCTCTCATCTGCAGCTAATGCAGCCCTCTCTCATCTGCAGCTAATGCAGCCCGCTCTCATCTGCAGTTAATGCAGCCCGCTCCCATTTGTAGATTCCCAGCCGCCAATGCAGCCCCCTCTCATCTGTAGATTCCCAGCTTTAATGCAGCCCGCTCCCATCTCCAGTTCGTTCCTAATGCCTGCTTTCAGGGTGGCCGCCTGGTGTTCCCTGCACGTGTCTTCCCTGCACTGCTATCTCTGGTGTTTCCTGCACTGCTACCCCCCATCGGGTGGCGACGACCTTGGGGTTTCCATAATGAACCTCGAGTTCGTTCATGCCGCCTGCTCCCATCTCCAGTTTATTCATAACGCCTGCTTTCATGGTCGCCGTCTGGTGTTTCCTGTACTGCTATCTCCTATTGCGATGACTACCTCCAAAGTCTAGCAGACCTCGAGTTCGTTCATGCTGCCTGTTCCCATTTCCAGTTGGTAACGCCAACGTAAATTCTTCCCAAAATTGTTCAACCATCACACTCGGTCAGAGTGACCGCCATGAGGTTCTTCAGCTCGGCTTCCCAGTTGCAATTTGTGGATAAGGAACTCCCATAGTCCCGTGGGTTCCCGCCAGACTATCATCTGCACCAGATCCCATAGACAAGCGCTGATAACCATTCCCATAGCCGGCTTAAACCTCTCATTACAATATCTGAGTTGGCCGATAAAAGTACCGCTCCACAAAGTATTGTAGGGGTATCCGGAATATCCACTATATAGTTGTCTTTTCCACTTTGTACTTCAAAAAAACATTTAGACTTCGGAAGACGATATCTCGAGTCGATAATATTTTAGGCAACCCTAGTCCAGTTCCGCTCAACTCAACCCATAAATAGATAACCCCCCCTAAGGTCCCACTCCAATGCCCCTACTGTATAGAGGCCTCCATCTGATCAGAGTTAGTTTCTCACAACTGCTTTGGAAACCGATTTTAAGACTGTCCAGAGGCAAGGGTTCTCATATAGCCAGTTACATGGCGCAATTCGGGATGGCGCAAGGGGTTCGTGCAACCGCACTGGATCGAGAACACACAATGGCACTGGCGCAACCATATTGGATCGAGAACACACAGCCAAGGAGTCTGGTTAGCACTGGATCGAGAACATAACCACACTGTTGTCCTTAGCGGTGCGATGCTAGAGGAATTCTTCATTCAACCACCGGGAACTGAAGCGGCTAATCCCACGTTGCCCGGTGGCAATGTGGAGATGGTGTGGGACAGTGCTGTTGCATGCACAATGGGATGCAAGAAAGCTGTAGAGCATATGAATATGCGCATCAATTGTCGTCGTGTTCAATATATTCAAAACCGAAACGAGTTCGGGTGGACAAGCACAAGGCAGAAGGCGGCGGAAGCAATATCTCAGGGTTTTTCTCTTTGGTATGTTGACCAACAAAATGCAGCAAAACTGATACCAGAGCTTGTCGGACTCCTCTATGAATCGCCATCCAGGACCTCATTATCTTTTCCGTCTCCGCGCAGAGTCGTGCTATCCTCATCGCCCACAATGCGAGTTCTTGGTTCCTCCAGGAGCCATCATGTCCTCACTTCCGTCCTGACCGGCCGCCAAACCCTCCATATCAGTGCTTAGTTCCCTTGGTACTTTCCACTTTCATCGCAAAGACCCCCCATCCTTGCCCCGCTCCCATAGGTATGACTCAGACCATGAGCCGTCCTCCCCACTCCATGTTTGCCAGATAGTTGAGTCACGCAATACCCATCTCCTACTCTCCCAATCTTATATTTCTCCTCGCATGAACCCTGTCCTCTTTGGAACCCATGTTTCTCCCGGACATGTTCCCTAAGTTCAATCACGCCTTGTCGAAGATCCATTCCAATCTGAAAATGTCTGGGGTCCTCCAAATTCACTTTCGACAACAGTTGGAGGACCAAGAGGTGGTTTGAGAAATGGTCCTGGCAAAGACAACAAGAGGTGCCAGATGCAACCCAGTGCTCTTGAATGTGTTTTTCAAGCTCTTGGAAACTCATGTTTAGCTGACGCTGACCATTTTCTTTGCTATCGGAAACAAAGCTCGTCTTAAAGATGCATTTGCAGTGAGTCAACCAGATTTGTGAACAATGTGGACAGTCCCCAAAACGGTTCTGCTGGAGATGCGGCGACTTGTCACCCAGAGCCTGAGGCTGTACAATAGGTGCTGGAAAGGGTGAATTGTCAATTCGATGGACTTGGGATTCCGGGAGTAGCTGCAGTGGGTAAACATTTTCCGGTACAACTTCCTCTCGCAGCAACTGTGCCTCAGCTGTGGGGTTTGATGTTGGGGGCATCATGTGTAGAATACCAAGTGTTGAAGTTGGGTTGGGATGATGATCCTGTCCGGTGCAAAGCATTGGCTGCATGGGTGTTGAGAAAGGTGCATAGTCGCCGAGGGAAGGGTATTCGGGGGTATGCCCTGTCGTGTCCCGAGTCGCCGTTAGTTCTCACCCTCATACCTGAACCAACCTAGTCTCGACTCACCATATTCAAGTCGGACACTGGATGCAGTTGTTGGTGACGTATGGTAGAGCGGCAAGGGGGACTTGTTGCAGGGAAATGAATCAAAATCTCGGTAGAGTGGGTCCATGTCTAGCGGATAGATGCTACTCTCGCATTTAGCAGTCTCGCCCTCATCTGGAACCTCCGCGTTATAAGGAATAATTGTTGATGAAGTCCTAATCGAAGCTGGCGTACCAGAAGTATGAATCCTAGTAGGCGGGGCATAATTGCTTGTAGTCGGTTGGATATTACTGAGGGGAAGAGAAGTATTCGTACTAGTGTTCGGAAGAAGGTTAGCTGGCGTAACCGGAGCCCACGGCGTGTTGCAGAATGACAACAGAGGATGGTTTCGGCTCACATATAGGTACGGTTACTAGGCTTAGATAAACCAATTGAAACCTGTGGCATGACACCAGCAATCCGCGAGATTGAACTACCACCGGGTTCTCTAGTCTCGTCGTTCTGGCACTCAGCACCGACGCGGTTTCTCACGGCACGAACCCTCTTCCCACTAGGCTGAATTTCATCCTCCGGGTCAACAGTGTGCGCTCGTTGAGCTACCTCATGTCGGCGCTTTCCGGCGCCACCAGCGTTCTGAGGCCTCCTAGAGCCTTTGACAAGCAAGGAGGAAGGGCCACCCTCATATTGTGTTCCATTGGGCTCTGGCGATTGCCCATAAGGGAAAAGTGGCTGGGTAGCGGTAGATGTTGGTGTATCGTGTTCATGATTATGGGTTGAGGCTCGCACATTAGGACGTTCTGTTGTCCGAGTACCTTCCGGACACTCTCCTGCAAAGGAGCTCGAGCTCGGGGCTTGTGATGTCTTTGGGGCAATATATCTCAATGGTCGTGCGGGCGAAACAGCCCCAGTACAGGAGTCCGGAGGATTGGCAGTCTGCTTAGGGGGGTTGATGTTTTTCGTTGGGGTCATTTTGGCTATCACGGATGACTTTCTGATGCTGAATTACGGACTTGAATATTTCGAGAGAACGTTTTAACGCAATCGGTCCTAGTCTGGCTTGTGTAATTGAACGCACGCAGACTAACACTGCTGAGCCCGTTCCCGGATCTCTGAACGCTTCAGTGTAACTCAGTAGCTACAGTGCGACCAGACTGGTTCAGGCGGATCAAACCCGCGGGGGCTGTTGTGCCAACCAGACTATAAAGTTACCTACGGACTGGGTAGTAAGAAAGGGATTGAGCCTGGAAGCTAGGACCAGGGAAAAAGAAGTCCTTCCTAATTCTGAAACGAAGAATATGTAGTCTGGTTGCGAGAATACTATGCTCAAAGGTTATAGTTGGTCGTGAATACAACTAGCTTAAACCTACGGTAAGCACCTACCGGTACTTATGTGGAAGTCAAGAATGGGTCTGGATGACATCTCGTTAATCTGAAATCGAGACGCTGCTCAGCCTCGGTCGAGAAGCTGTAGCGGGATAAAGTACCTATACAAGGTTAGTCTGGCTTGCACTAATACAAGGTTACACTAGTAGGTAGGTACATACATATATACATACGTAACTTACTTGGTGACGTACAGTACATGCATATGCCGATCGTCGCAAACAGCCGGCTCCTCGCCATTGGCTCTAATCTCAACCAATAGCTATAGGTATGCACGATGAGTCTTACACATACAAGAGGTAAAGTAGGTGCCGGGCACCCCTTTGAAACACAATGCAGGGGAAATTAGGTTAAACCTGCATTACCAATTATCAAAATTGGTAGCACACAATTACCGTCAAAGATACTCAGTGAGCTTTGGCATGAACCGACCGTAATTTTCTCGGGCCGCAAAGCGTGTTCCGAAGGAATAAAATGAACACCTTACCGCGACCTAAGTAAGAAGTAACTATGGCGAAAACATACATAGATTGGGGGAATGATTTATGTCATGGCATTTGGTTAGAACAAGTGTGGATGTTTACTTCCAGTTAAACATATGGTACACGACCTCTGCTGACCGATGGTGTTTGTTCTCGCACCGAGACCAGTGTATTTTTTTTGGATTTACTGTTATCGGTCTGAGCACGACGAGTACAGATAGTGATTTATATTTTCCAACTGCCGGTGCCACTGCATGAAGATGTTGCACAGCCCCACAACCGTTGTTGTGTCATCAAAACCCCATTGGCTCAGTGAAGAGATAATATATTCGCTGATCATATATATGTCTCGCTTGCGAGGGGCTTGTGTCAACCAGACTGATCGTCCAATTGCAATTGGTGTACATATAAACCCAGTCATGGGTTGAACTGCCACGAATTTGAGCCTCATGAAAGTGGTTGGGCCAACTGTTACCGGCACAGCGATACCGCAAATTCAGAAAAGACTACAGCATCCGACGGTGCAACCGGTCAAACCGGTCAGCTAACCTAACAAGGTTAACTTACTGTGTCTAGCTATACACGGACCAGTGTCTCAACACGCAGCGCAAACAGATAATATATTAATGCTAATTAATGACAAGATTAAAAGGAAGCAGGACCGGAGGAACTACAGCCAAGCTGAAAAGTATGAACGTAGCCTCCAAAGGCCCCAGTTGGCTCCAGAGGCAGACGGCGCCCCGGATCGTTGCTGCTTGAGCGAGTGCGATTTTTGCCTTTGGTGGTGGATTTCGCTGCCTGATTTTCTTTCTCTGAATCTCTAAATTGTCGGCCGGTTGTTAAATAGTCAGCTGTAGCCAATCGAGCTTTGGTAAGAACCCTTCATTCATGTTTACCTCCTGATTGCTTATGAAGTTCATCCTCTAACTGCTGTGTTTTTGACTCCAGGACTGTGATGCGTGTTTCCGCTGTCTGTACTTGCTTGTACAACTTTTCTAAAGCCGATTGGATAGCTTGGCATTCAGGAATGCCACTAAGAAGATAACAGGCTTGTCGATACTCCTTATCAAAATTGGAGGGAGCGAGAGTGATCTTGATTTCTGGTGGGGGGGGTCTACTGTAGACTTCGAGAGGATTGTAGGGGTGGATGCCAGTAACACGGAATGCCTTCTGAATGAGTTCATGGTTTGAGAATGTACGCTGTCGAGTAGGGAATATAAAATGAAAGAAGCTGTGTTTCCCAATGCTAGGCCATCCCAATTGAGAAGCTTTATCGATGTCAACACTATAATTATGTTGGTAGGTGGAGAAAGTACACACATCGAGTGGTTGTAAGATGTGAGTTGAATGTGATGGAAGACAAAACACAAGAATAGCAGAACTACAAAACATCGAAATTCATATGAGATTCGTGACCTAACCAGCACTCGTTAGCTGACCGGTTGTACCGCCGGATTATATATCTATATAACTCAGGGGAGGCATTCCCGACATACATATATACGTATACCCTCCACCTATACAAAAGAAAACACCTGGTGGCCTAAACATTCATCTACTCGAGTAGTTATCCGCTCTGCTCAATAACATCCCGACTGACATATGTATCCCTACAATCGAAATATCTTAACAGATGATCCCTAATCCGTGACGCAAGATTATCTTACGGGGAAAATTGGTGAATAGGACTCGTTGTCGGTATTTGAGACATAACTGTAGAATAAGTCAAAATCCGAGCCAACCTCGCCAAACTGCCCACAAATAGTAACGCAGCTACCACGAAGTAGCAGGATTAAGATTTTCGACAAGCAGTCTTATTCACCAATTTTCCCAGATTCCAGCACGCTACCCAAAACCTACTCTCTCAGTAATCTGGATCGATGGTTACGCTATAAGTACATATACAGAATATCTCTGACAGCAAACGAATATTGGATTATATTACATGCATAATAGCGCAGCAAAAATATAAGAATATGATACTCCAGATGAGCAATGAAGTCAACCATCAAGACTGGATTGTTTATGTGTACTGCTAACGGTGGCTCTATATTCCAAGAGCAGATGACACCGGAGGATTTGCCAGTAATGTATCACTCTGTTTCAATATTACAGATATATAAGACAGACGTTGATAGCAGCATACATTTTCCATTGCAATTTGGAAATAGCTTGCCACCTTAGCTGGTTGCTGTCGACCCTGACATATTTCAACACAGTACGTCCAAATTTGCGTTGTGGAGCCATAGTTATAAGTATCAATGAGGTTGACCGACAATAGAATTCAATTCAATTCTGTTATTTTTCACTTTGTTGCGCTCAGTTCAACCTCGGGTTTCTGCACCCCATTATAGCCTTGCCTGTAATCGCAGACCCAGCTGAATTTGCCTGGGATCTTATCCATGGATGGATAGTGTTTAATAGGTGATACCATATTAACTAGAATTTTACTAGTAGGTAGGGTACTTGTATGGCCACGCACAGACGTGACACACTATACAAATACCCCTACTAGTGCAGGTTGTAAAATTCTAGTTTATACGGTATATCTGCTCCCAAGCAACACATAGTGTGAGAAAATTGTGGAATATAATATACACTTGTGTATAGATTGTGACATCACTGTCTGATTCACGACCCTTGGAGGTACATCACCAGATCGGCCCCGCTGCCGATGCTACAGTACAACCCCACCCGCAAAGCTTAAATTGACTACATGTAACATGTTGTAGTGCTGTGCTTAGATATATGTCCTTCTAGTGTGGCTCAAGTCTCCTAATATGGAGAATTCCGAAACTCAACTCCTTTTGGGAACTGTTTTTCAGCTTTTGTGGTCCTGAAAAAAATCCGGTTGCAGCCAGAGTACAGTATGTACGTACAGCAGGATTTGTCACCACTTGCTTTACTAGTAAAGACTATGAGGCAGCACAACCACTTAATTACCGTAACGTTAAAAACTCAATTCACTGGCATCAGTTGGGGCCACCGCGCTAAGGCAAAATAAAATGAAGGCATCTAAAGCAACTTTGCTGAGTCATATCACCGCCCCGATGTTCTCCAGCCTCTTCATAGTAATGATATTTCAGGTCATTAGTCCTGAAAGGCTGGACATACAATCCCCAATATGAATCCCTCTGCGGCTTGGCGGCGCTTTTAAGCGCCACCATGGGGGGTTTATGAAACGCTACTGCTTTTACATCGTTCACGCTGGCAGTTGAGCTGAGACGAAAAAAGGAACTATATAAAGGTGCATGGATACATTTGCAATACAGTACAATCGCATCCCACAGGTGCAATCTCGCATATGAGTACACCCAAATTTCACATATGTGTTCTGGGCCGCTCGAAGGGCATCGGCTGCCCACGGGCAGCTACCCCCTATACCGGTTGCGCGCAATTAATATAATTACTCAATTTGGTAAATGTCAATCGAACAAAACATTCTGCTACACTCAAAACTCTACGAAATTATTTTGACCGACCCTATCCACATCATGTACCCTTCCTTTAGTCAGAGGGAGACGGCAGACATAGAATAGGAGGAGAATTCCTGGAAAATTGCCTCAGATCCTTCGAATGAATAACATGTTGATGACAGTAACAACTCATCATCTTCATCTCTTATGAGGTATGGAGTGGAGAGGAGGATGCTGAGTTCATTGCTATTGTAGAAACCTACAACGTTTCCTATGCAATAAGAATTTGAAATTAATTTCTTATCCATGGGGAGTTTGAATCCACCAAGGCTCTTATACATGAGAGCCTTATGGCTCGGAAATCACGTCCGGCACGGCCTTGTGCTGAATATTAATGCGCTGTATGGAATTCAGTGAAGTTTAGAACAATAATAATATCTTTTGTCTACATCTTATGGCACGATTTCTTTTTACATTAGAAAAAACCCCAATGTTTCCTACTTGCAAGTTGGATCCGGGTAAGGCGCAAGGCACTACATCCTTAATCGCAGGTGCTTTCTTGTATGCGGATTTCTACAGTACCTTCAATTCCACAATTTTAAACCAAATCGAAGCAGGTTCTAGACTTAAGCAAGGGTTGGATGCTGTTTTACAGTATCGTAGGCAGGCGGATCAGGACCAAATGGCAAAACGCTTTAAGAGATGTTATATTTTGAAGTTGTGATATTTTTCTTTTTTTTTTTAATACTCAGATACTCATATGCGGCCCCGATGGCATGATGAGCCAGCCGGAAACCCGCCTGGAGGGTAGGGAAGAGAATTAAAACCACAGCCTGAACTCCATCAATTGTTAACCAAGTCTGGCGTATTTAACCTTTATCTAACTAAAGACCTCTCACCAGCTACCGACCTTATAGGCTTGGAGAATGAGATTCCAGATACTCCGACTGCTAGGCAAACCACAATTACATTAGCCAATGCTGCTCGCCAGACAACTACTCGTGTTTCTGCCGATGCTTTAAGGATGATCAATTTATTGAATGCGAAAATGTCAATGGATCATGACTATCACCTCTTAGTTCTAGCTGAATGAACACAAATTGGACTGTTAGAGGAGAAATCGATTTGGAAATATATGGATCTATTACAGAGCTCCAGCTTGCTATACCTTTATTAGTTCTTTTTATTATTTTGTAAATCAGTACTCGTAAAGCTTTATCAATTCAAGTACGTTATACACCAAATCGAGGAATTATTTAAATTGCCCATGAGCGGCTGGGTATGCTGCCCGCGAGCGGCCCAGAACATATATACAAAACGAGTACGGTACCTAAGTAGTGATTCCTACCAGACTATCCCAAGACTAGCTAAGTAAACTATAGTTGGAAGCTGAGAACACAAGAACAACTTGGAGAGTCGCAAGAGAACTTATTTATATACATAACTAAGTAGCGGGTATTACAAGTTTTCACCCTACCTACCTTGCCAACCAAGACTTTTGATGGTACTACTCGTCTGAGATCCATTCCAGATTGGCCGAAAATCGTTCCAAGAGTGGAGGTGACACACCACCCACCGAAAATAGACGGCAGGCGGATGTGGAGGTCGAGAGGTTTTCCCTTTATGAAGACCTCTGACTATGAGGAGGAGGCGGAGCTCTGAGACATGGCCCCGGTGACCCTTCCGTCACCAAAAAACAGACTACCAAATGTCGGGTAGTTCCCCGAACCGCCAAATACAAGCCAACTATCAATGCAGTCGATCCAGAGTATGTCGACATGAGGGCCTTTGTGGTCAATGGAATTACCTGCCATAGACTGATGACAGACAATACAGGATGTGAAGACAGGTATGCGGGGTATTGTGGGAGCAAGGTGGCTCTTAGGGGGACAGAGAAGACAAGGCAAAATTGCTAGCTCGGTGGTTCTCTTCCTAACTAATTGCAAGTGCAAGGCGGTCAGACAGGGATGAAGGTCAGGGGACGCCGGTTGCCGATGGAGGCATATAGTTTTGACAGAGGACAGAAGCGACTAGGAGGTCGGATTTTTAACTCGGGTCTTTCACACTGTTAATATGTTGGCGAGGTACAGTTGTTATGTAATGTTGTTTAACTCGTTGTTCCAAGGTGAACGTATAGACTGAAAAAAAAAAATTTCCAGATTTGTCTGGTTGGCAACCAGACTAGACTTCATTCGGCATTTTCATTACCTTTTCTGGTAGTTGCCAACCAGGACTAATCAACGTTAGGGTTGTTGTGGTCTACTGTGGTAAGCGAGAAAGCTTTATAGGGGCCCAAGCTTGCACGGAAGTGAGGCTCTATGGGAGATTATCAAAGGCTAAGCGCCTCGTTTTCCCAGGCAGCCTCCCTATATTCCAAGTGCGGCTTCGGGCTCAACAGCACTTCTGGGCTCCCTCCACAGCTGAGCCATCACAGAAAAACATCATATGCGCCGGGCTATTCTCGTCCATCCTCGGCACATTCCCCACTACATCCGCAAAGGCAAAGACAATATAAGAAGCAGAAGCAGACAAAGCAATCGTAAATTCTTGAGTAGAAGCTCTTAAGATTGATTTGGTATTTATACCTAAACGAGATGTGGACTTTCACAATCTTGAGCCGTTAACAATACCGTATACTAGACAGGATAGAGCTAAATGTGGTGGAGAATTGTTGGAACGTACAGTACATACAGAGCCTCGACAAAAGTGGGGTATATCCACATCACTTTGATTGGGCAATGTAGACCTATAGCTTTTCATCTATCTCGGGTACGTTTGAGCTCCAAAAAGCAATTCCAGTCCAGATGACCTACCTACCTACATAGTTGCATGTACATATTTATGTATATGTTCCGGCCCAGTCACGGCACATGTGTTTTGCATCAGAAGCCCGATCTATTTATGATTAGACCGGTCCTTTGATGACTGGCCCTAACAATTGACTGGCCCACCCAGTCAAGCTGGTCTGGTCAAAAATTACGGAGGGAAGTTCCTTTCTATCAGCTAACTGAATATACATCATGACGCATATCTATTCTACCTCGTTATCATCATCCTGCCCTGCCTATCCTCCGCTTGATATTCTGCTGTCAGAGTCGCTCCCTCACCTCCATCCGGGTCCACTCCGCTTGATTTGTTGCAGCAGCTTTCATTACCAGTCCCTCGAGGATGGCAGTGAACTGTACAAGTGCGACTACGGTAGCCTTAACACAGCCGCAGCGCTTAGTGTTGCAGGCAGCTCTGCAGGTGCAGTGTGCTCGAGTTGTTCCTGTTGGGTTGCGGGATGCAGCTCCAGCTGCCACACGCAAGGTAATGACGGCTGGGTTATCGGCAATTGCGGAAAGAACACCATTGGGAACCTTTTTCAAGATGGCGTACTCCATAATGATATTTTGAAACCCCATATGCCGTTTGAAGTTGATATCGATTGCGATGGGGTTTATCAATGCTCTGGTCGGCGGATGAATCGATCAAAATTTGCACATATTTCAGCTGTAAATGGCTCTACTGCATCCTGTGTACCGTTATTGGCCATTTTAAAACACTATATTAACATTCTGCTGCATAAATACCTTGCATCAAAATACTTACCGAATCTCTGTACAATTAATACCTTGAGTTGCTTGTGTACATAGGTATTGAACTTCCTCAGCGCGGAGAATTTTCTGCGTAGGTATTGAACTTCTTCACTTCTGGGAAACTTGTCGGTATTTATATGTTTGCTTGTTTTCTCACTTTTTAATACCCGTCTTTTATCCATTAATTGTTTGCCACACTGAGTGGAGTTGTTCGACTCCACTTCTTATTTTCCGGACTCACTTAACCTCCATTGGCCTTGTCTAGCGCCCCTGGCCCCAGCCCAATTAGTATGAGTGTAGTGACTGAACCGGACCTGTGATCAAAAGTTCCCGTTGATGACTGGGCCAGAACAGATATAAATTCAAAATATTCAGTGACATCCAACCAAAAGAAAATATATACTCTAGATGTGTCGCTCGCTCAAAATATATTACACCCCTGTACATGTGCTCGTGCCTCGCACAGTGACCCTGTTCTGGAGCACAGCCCCACTCGCAAGAAACGTTGACTTGAAATATATGAAGCATCCTAGTTACCCTGAATCCTATCCATATAGCCGCCTCCATACGTATAGTCCCTCCACACCATCCCCACTCCCACTACCTCTATATACACTTCCCAGATATATCGGCATCCCTTGATTTCTTTTCCCTCAGAAGGCAAATAACTCGCACGGGTTCACAATCACAGTCTTCGAACTTCATGATCCTCCAAAATAGACATAGAAACAGGATAAGAGTAAGAGATAGACAAGCTGACAAGATAGCAAGAAAATAATACGGCAAAGGAAAAAGAGATGGTTCAACCAAATCCGACTTATTCATATACGAAAAGATAATGCATGACAGAAAACATCGCACCGTTGGAGACCCCTCTCATCGTGCATGAAACTAAGCGAACCCCCCCCGCCCCACTGCTCTACATTTCAGCTCCCACGATCCCAGGCCCTCCATAAGCACTATATGAGCCAAACGGTCTGAGAAAATATATTCAGATGAGGACATCCTCGAATCTTGTGCCAGGAAGATAGAGGAGCTCAGCGCTCATGGGTGTATTTATTCTCTCACCAGTCTGGAGGTGGAGGTATTTCTTGTGCCTGTTGCTCGGGTGAAATCTGGGACCATAGGTATTTTGCAAGCTTTTTTCTCCTGCAACCCCGGGCATACTCGTAGGGCGTTTCCCCGATGCGGTTCTTGATGGTGAGTGTCGCACCAGCCTGGACTAGCATCTTTGCATGTTCTAAAGCTATATCTTCATTACGGTTGTGGCTGCAGTCATGAAGCGGAGTGCTGCCAGTGAGTCGCGTCCCATTAACTAGGTCTCGAGTTTCCACCACTTGTTCAAGAAGAAACTTCATCGTTTCAATGTCAGCCGATATCCATGCTGCATAATGCAGCACATTACTAGATCGATTTGATATCGTAGCATCCGCCCCCCTTTCGGTAAGTATCTTGACACATGACAGATGGTTATCGGAAACAGCCGATAGCAATGCCGTTTTGCCATCTAGATCTCTCTCGTTGATATCAGCTCCCATATCCAGCAGTAGCTGCAAAGCAGTTTTATGACCGTGCCGTGCGGCATTATGGATACGGAGCGAAAGCTTGGGCTTCAATTGTTTCTTTTGTTCAGTATCGAGGCATAAGGTGCAACCCTTTGCCACTAAAAATTCACATAGGGCTTCATTGAGATTAAATGCCGCCGAAGCAAGTGGAGTCCAGCCTTCGGTGTCGCGTGCCTCCATCAATGACAATAACTGTAGTAGCGATACATTGCCGGCATTAACCACATCATGCATGTGCAAGCTTACGGCTGAAGGGTCAAGTAGTTGAAGCAGCTCTGTGAAAGTCATGCCACTTGTGAGAGCTTCCCATGTCGCGCCTTTTTCTAATAACAGTATGCAAATAGGAACGTGAAGCTTCTCAATGGCATGTAGAAGGGGTGTTCGGCTACTTGAATCAAGCTCTTCAATATCTACTCCCAAAGAGAGCAAAGTCCTGATGGCACACTCATCACCACTCTCTATTGCATTATGTATTCGCCCACGGGAAGACCATATGCGGCGGGACTTAGGATGGCTATGCGTCTCTGCTGAACTCGGCTCTTTGAAAGGCTCGGGGTTGCTGACATCGGCCAATTCAATTGGAGGGTTCAGAACCGCAATCTGTGAGACTGATAGATTCCTTAATGTGATATCGGAATGCATTGAAGAGATAGGCGCATTGTCAGAGTTGCAATTATCACAATAGCTAGACGAAGGGCTGCTAACGGAGGGTGGGGTCGACACCATAGAGCTATCAGTATCGCCGAGAGATGACCGATCAAGAATTCCTTCAAGAACCCTAGCTTGCTTATCTAGAACCCTAGCTTGCTTATCTAGAACCCGAGCTTGCCCATCTAGAACCTGGGCTTGCTCAGCTTGGCGACTGATTAAATCGTGGAGTAAAACTGAATGTGCATGGTTCAATTGCAGAATTCCTGTAGAGAGTTTCAGTAATTTTGCCTGAACTTCAGAGGCCTCGGTGGTCGTAGTGCTACATAAATATGAGAAATCAGCGGCGCTCTTCAAATTTTATTGATTGAAGGCCATAGGTGAAAAGAGACCAATCGGGCTGGGTTGTAACTCACCAGGTGATGATACTCAACATCAAATTCAAATTCAGCTTCTGTCGCTGCAGGTCCTCGATAATGACCAAGACCTCTTCATGCCTCCACAGGCCCCATTTGACCCGATCTGCAATCACACCTACTCTCTTCCACCCTGCTGTTGCCGTTGTGGGGTCGTTGAACCCACACACCTCGTTCACCTTTGTCTCCAGCCTAGTATAGACAATCACACACCCAGTCAAGGTGGTCCTGAGATCGTGAACAGAAGCCATTGCCAGGTTGCCACGGTTCAATCCCGAGCCAGTGCCTGTGAGCAAGTGCTGCACTTGACGGAATATGGGTTGCATGCTCTCCACCTCTTCCCTCACCTGCATCACTGTTTCAGGTGCATCTTTCACTTTGTCGAACATCTCCTTTGCCATTTCAATAATATTGGCTGAAGAGGCAATGAGAACTGCGATAGATACTGCAATCGATACTGGGTCGCTCATCTTTCGGGTGAATATCGATACGTCTGTTGCAGGGCTGGAATGTTACTGTCAATGATAGAGGTGCCAGCCACGGATATTCGCCGTTGAAACTGTATGCGAACTGTTCTTCAGAGCCTGGACAAAAGCGGGGTATCTCCATAACACTTTGATTGGGCAATGCAGCCTTATTACCGGTATTCTTGCTGCTTTTGATCGAGCCTACGTTTCAGCTCAAAAAAGCAATTCTAGTCTAGAAGGCACTACCTACTACTGTACATATATTGAGACCACATAATTACTACGTGACCTATGCCTATATCTACAAACTTCGGATCTAAATTGATTAGTTGTCCTATATAGAAATGTGATAGTATTTATCAGTAAACAGCAATTACAATAGTGATTCCAGAACCAGGCTATCCCAAGACTAGCTATATCATAACTGGAAGAGCCGCAAGAATAATTATTTACATATGTATGTTACGTACTTAGTAGGTAGTGGATATTACAAGTTTTCACCCTACCTACATTATCAATCAAGACTTTGATGATACTACTTTTCTGGGATCCATTACGGATACAGAGGCAGAGTTAGTCACAAGCCTAACCAATATCATGGACCATGATGTTCACGGGGGATAATGGAGTTGGTATTGGAGTTAGTATTGGAGTTGGTGTATTATTATTATTTTTTACGGGAGCACCATGCGGCCTCACAGGATTGTTCTGTTCTTTTTCTGTACCTGGAGTTTCTTCTTTTTGTTCTCTACTCAAGGAGGAATTGTTATGTTATGGTGCACGAACTGTGAGCTGTGAGCTGTGATAAATTTTCAGATAGATAGCTGTATAGCAGAATTAAGCTCAAACATCTTATCAATCAATCACAATTTCTCCCGGGTACGAGATTATCGATATCTCTCCCCCAGATTGCATCATGTCTATCTGCCTTCGAGCTCCCCGTTCCACCTGAGCTTTGGGACAAAAGAACTTTTGGGGACAAAGGGTTTCGTTGATTTTGTTTTTCCACTGGCATGATGGATTGGAATGATTCTCCACTGGCGTGATGAGCTGATCGAAGTCGCCATCACTTGGGCACTGCTGTAATCCCATTTTGCTTTTTGACACTGCGGGACCATAGATAGGGACCATTTCTCTCTCATGTAGATTAATATGCACGCACTTTGAATCCCGTCGGGATTCCAGCTGGCTCATCATGGTCCCCTTACTGGGATCGCATACGAGTAAGTACTGAGTATTTAAAACAATAAAATAAATTAAAATCGAGCTCCTCGTATGAGTACTAAATCTAAATACATTTTTCTAGGCTAGTCATGGTAATTGCAATGAATTCTTGCTATCTTAAACCAAAAACGTAGAGTTAGTTCCCTCCTTCACTGTATGCAGAGAATATGACTTGCTGGTTTGCACGAGACAAACCATTGCATCTGCTATAATCCTTATATAGAGCAGTTATGCACTAATAGTATGTTACCCCCCCCATCGATGTTCACTTCTACACATACATCCCTTATTCTTTCCCCTATCTCCACTGGATCTCCATCCATACAATCCTACAGCCTGGTAGTTGGGGTCAACCAAGCGGGCCCGCCCTGCACATGTTTACATGCACCCAGGTTTAAATATGTACAGGAATAGATACAAAGAGATAGTGGATATCTGAGTTCACATCTCTTGAGGAATTTATTTGTTATTAGTTACCCTGAACTCTTTCCAGAAAGAGCAGAAAAAAATCGTTTTTTTTATCAAGTGTGCAGTATATATGTATATATATCTACGCTCAGTTTGTAGTGATACTCATGTTGAATCTTTTCTGGGGGTTTTAAAAAAGGTATTGAAATGAAAGCTGTATCCCTTTGTGAGTTTAGAAATAACTTCAAAATCGAAAAGAAAATATATAGATACTCTAGATATGTCGCTCGCTCAAAATATCTTACACCCTTGCAGATGTTCTTGTGCCAGTGACCCCGTTCTGAAGCACACAACCTCAACAGCAAGAAACATTGAACTCAAAATATATGAAATATCCCAGTTACCCTGAATCTTGTAAATATTACCCACCTGCCGGCTGCTGTACGTATAACCCCTCCACATCACCAATCCCACTGGAGTATGCACTTCCCAGGGGTATCGGCATCCTTTGGTTTCTTTTCCCTCAGAAGCTAAATAACTCGCACGGGTTCACCATCACAGTCCCCGACATCATGATCCCCCAAAATAAATATAGAAACAGGATCAGAATAAGAGATAAACAAGCCGGCAAGATAACAAGATATTAACAAAGCAAAGAAAAAAGAAATTGTTCAACCAAATCCGACTTATTAATATACGAAACGGTAATGTATGACTGACTATATCGCCTCGTTGGAGACCCCCCTCTCAAGCGTGCATGAAATTAAGCACCCCTGTTCTGCATTTTTGCTCCTGCGGCTCCAGTTCCTCCATAAGCACTATATGCTTGCCTCTACTCCCGCCCATCCTGCAGCTTTGGCGGTGTGAAAAAAGATACTCGGGTGAGAGCATCCTCAATCTTGTGCCAGGAAGATGGAGAAGTACAATGCTCATGGGGTGTATTTCTTCTCTCACCAGTCTGGAGGTTGAGGTATTTCATGTGGGGTGAAAGTTGGGATCATAGGTATTTTGTGAGCTCTTTTCTCTTCCGACACCAGGCAAACTCGTAGGGGCGTTTGCCCGCTGTCGCTCTTGACGGTGAGTGTCGCACCAGCCTAGGCTAGCATCTTTGCATGCTCTAAAGCTATATCCATACCACTGTTGCGACTGCAGTCATGAAGTGGAGTGCTGCCACTGCTTTCCTTTGCATTAACCAGGTCTCGAGTTTCCACTACTTGTTCAAGAAGAAACTTCATCGCTTCACTACCAGCTGATTTCCATGCTGCGTAATGGAGCATATTGCCATACCTAGCTGATATCGTAACATCCGCTACCCTTTCGATAAGTATTTTGACACTTGACAGATAGTTATAGTAAACAGCTTCTACCAATGCTGTTTCGTCAGCTGAATTTCTCTCGCTGATATCAGCTCCCATATCCAGCAGTAGCTGCAAAGCAGTCTTATAACCGTCCTATGCGGCATAATAGATACGGTGTGGAAGCTTGGGCTTCAATTGTTCCTTTTGCTCAGTGTTGGGGCATAAGGTACAACCTTTTGCCACTAAAAAGTCCGATAGGGGGTGCAGAGTTGTAGTGATGGGCTACGGAAATGCTCAAGAACCATATGGACAACAGTGTACATAGGTAATTCAACACGGTGGATTCTCATAGCTTCTAATCATATCACTAGTACCGGTTTGTAATGTATTGCACGTTCTGATTGAAACCCAGGTAGTTAAACCACCTACCTTTCTGTTATGCTCGGCACGCCACTGTCCTTTTCGCTCTTGACTGTACATACATACTTATGCACCTATGCACATTGAAAAACGCTAATCATCACTACTTGACCTATGTCTATATATATCTACAAACCTTGGATCTAAATTGATTAGTTATCCTATATAAGTATATATCGGTCAAGGGCAATTACAGTAGTGATTCAAGAACCAGACTGACTAGCTATACTTATAGTGGAAGTTGTGGCTGGGATAGTTTTCATTTGGCATTGTCATTACCTTATCTGGTAGTTGCCAACCAAGACTAAACTGCCTGGGAAGCGACTAAACTTGCGCAAGGAGATGGTAGGTTATTAAAGCAGTCTCCCTATATTCCGTACCATACCACTACCGCTCCATCTTTCCGCCACATCTCCACCTTTCCTGTCCACACCTCACAGGCCCCCCCTCTCCTTCCAATTCCATGCCTCGGCACCAGCTCCTATAGCTTCCGCAGATCCGGCGGCGTGCGTGGTTTCATTTCCAAGCGGGGCTTCGGGCTCAACAGTACTTCTGGGCTACTCCACCCCCTCCACGGCTGAGCCAGCCGCCACAGAAAAATATCATATACATAGAGCTATCTATTCTCGTCCATCCCCGGCGCATTCTCCACTACATCCACTACACCCACAGCAAAGACAAAGGCAACACAACAAGGAGAATCACTAGCAGCAGAAGACGTAGAAGCCATGAGCACCAACCCCCCTCACTTACCGCATCAGCAATTCTAATCAAGAATGGCAAGCTATCCAGCCCCCGTAGCAGTTCCGCATTCTACGAAAACAAAGCCCCAAGGCACCGGGGTCGGGGAATTCGACCAGCACCATGCCCCAGCGGGGGTATACACCTGCGCGGGGTGCAACACGCTACTATACAAGGCGACGACGAAGTTCAGGTCTGGGTATGGCTGGCCGGCGTTTTATGAAAATCTTCCGGGCAAAAAATTGAGGGGAGATACTTGGGATGACAAGGACGGAGAGTATTTGTGCGAGTTGTGGGGCATTTGGGTCATGTGTTTAAGGGTAAGCGGTATGATACCCCGACGGATGAGAGACATTGTGTGAATAGTGTTAGCTTGACGTTTGTGGATGAGGAGGGGGGCAAAGGCGTGATTGTGATGGAGTATGATGGGCAATGAAGTTGGTATTGGAGTCAGTATAGTGGCCTTTTTGTTACTTTAAGGGAGCATCTATATTTCAGTACGGCTTCACAGGATTATTTTTTGCATGGTGTTTTTTCCCTTTTACTCTCTCCTCATGGAGGCTGTGGTAATTCTCATATAGCTGTATGGCAAAATCAAAGTCAATACTTTTTATCAATAAGATTACATCACCTACCACTGCCTCTAGTTTCTTCTCGCGTATAACGATGCTATCGATATCACTCGCCTAATCGCATCATGATTTGATTCCTCTATTTGCCTCGATCTCCCTCTATATCAGCGCCAAAACAAACATTATATATAGGACGCGCCGTCATGGCAGTTGCAATAAAATCTTACTATTTTAACTAAAAAATGTAAGAGTTGTTACTTAATTCCCTCATTAAAAACGGTATTGAAATATGTCTTTCTGAGTTCAGCTATAACCCCAAAAATATTTTCAGTGACGTTTGTCCAACCCAAAAGAAAATATATATACCTGCTCGCCCAAGATACCTTACACCTTGCACAGTGTTTCGTGCCTTGCATAGTGTGACCTTGTTCTGAAGCCCGGAATGCCACCCGCAAGAAAGTAGGCAGCCTGCCGTTGACTCGGATCCTAGTTACCCTGAATCTTAACTCGTCTGCCGGCCTCCAGATGTATAATCTCTCTACAACATCTCTCAGATACCAAATGTTCACCATCACAGCCCTCCAACATCGTGATCCTCAAAAATAATTATAGAAACAAGATATGTATAAGAGATAAACAAGTCGACAAGATAACAAGAAATTAACACAGAAAAGAAAAAAAGAGATGATTCAACAAATCCGACTTATTCGTATACGAAAAGATAATGTATGACTGAAACCACCGCCCCGTTGGAGACTCCCCCTC
>Ga0307511_10000697_pt1 | contig 35897 bp, 30 predicted proteins | sample 13_EM_MG_FD_200266 | JGI IMG/M metagenome (GOLD analysis project Ga0307511, IMG submission 200266) | Populus trichocarpa ectomycorrhiza microbial communities from riparian zone in the Pacific Northwest, United States - 13_EM | ecosystem: Host-associated > Plants > Roots > Unclassified | place... | reverse complement strand
AGTCCGGTGATTCTCAATAGTTCCGAATATATGAGATAATTATATTAAAATATTGTTGTAGCCGTTAGATTGATGGGTGGGCTGGGCCCATTGATGAATGGGCCGTATTGACGTATGGGTCAGAACATATACCGCCCCTGTTTTGGGCATCGTCATGGAAACTTCACAGGACCTAACTATATTCAAAACCTACATGTACCAGAAGCCTTGCAATTCTCCTCTCCAATAGTCACTGTATTCAATGTTAGGTAGAGAAATGCTTTTGGGCCTCTCAATTGTGTTTGAAATTTAAATACAACCCTTTAGGATTAGATGTACATGTAGAGAGTGATAAGCTACACTGACGTTTCAACATCCCCAACATATATATGCTAATTATGGATTTAGCGGGTTTTGCTGACGTGGCAGTGAGAGCTCGGGAACTAAGCCTGAGCTATACTAATGAAATAATCCCATGAACTCAACAACATTTGAAACTGCAAAGTGGGGGCTCTGGACCCGCCATAAAACCACCCAATCTATCAAGTTTCTCAAGCTAGCAGCACACTGGCATCTAGTTAGTGCCAGCATACCCCCTACCATTGAGCATAGCATCAGCAAGCATTCGCTCACTCCATCCGCCAATGTGTAGATAAACCCCCCCCCATTCACATTCCCTTTACACTATGAACAATACAACCCATGAGTCTCCTTCACATGCCTCTCCAAATTCTTTTGTGTATGCCAGTGGTATTAACCGGGTCGTGCGTGATTGTACACGCAGGTAGCTATCTGGTAATGGCAATGGAATCCGACCCCTTTCGAATTCCAGGGTTGCTAATGAGGCAATGATAATATTCTAATGGGACTAAATGATTATTGCGTATATGTTGGGCGAGCCGGGATGTGCTGTCTTTATCAATCACTCCCGATGTATGTGCATGCAGCCGTTCCGCCTCGTAGCCATACGTGAAGGTCGAATTGGTTGGGAAGAGGCAAACGCCTGTAGCCGGAGGGGGAGGGTAGTTTTGATGAGGCTGGTGTTACGAAAAACAGGTTTCAATATACTTTGCTTCAGCCTTCGTTGTGGTATGTCATCCACGGCTAGTGGGCTAATTAGTTTCACAATCGGGTATGGGACTTTTGGTCCAGGAGTGCTGGATACGACTGTTGGTGCTGAGTTAAAACCTGGCGTGATGTATCCGCCAATTTGCGAGCCCAAGGGAAGAGAATATCCAGTCGACAACAATATTCTTGCTTCAACTGTCTTCGGTAACTCCATTGTCCAGTTCAGGCATGCATCAAGAACATCCCCCGTGAGTTCGCCACCTGACCAAAAGTTCCAAAATTGTACTGTTCCGTCAACATCCCCCGGGAGTGGTGGCGGCAGCTGGATTGGCATAATTACAATCTGCGGCTCGGTGGAAGTCACCAGGATTGGTGGAATTATCTGAGGTTTTTGAGATACCGACAGCGGAATGCCTGGGGTCGCTTCTAAATATTCGCGCTTGATACTAGGCCCGGAGCTACCTAGCGCGAGGGCGACTGGGACCTGAGCCTGTGCTTGGAAATCTAACCTCGAGACAAATAGTGCATCTGAGTCTGCACCAGTAGGCCAGCTCAACTTTTATTATACACGGCGGACTTCTAGGACGGGGTTGTTGGGTTGGCATGTTGGCGGTATTAATATTGGCTAAGATAGCTGACTTGGTAATATTTGAAATATATCAGGAGTTGGTTTGCGTTAGGAAACACCTTATGTGAGTCTTTTGAAAAAAAAAACAGTACTTCGGTCCCTGGTTCGGAATTTATCCTACTCGCCTTAATGGATGGTCAAGATGGTTGGTGTGAACATCATTTCGAATTCTATGAAAAATGAGTACCAGCTTTGCATTATAAGGGGATCAGTGAAACAATTTATAGGGACAAAGGAGAGTTAAGCACATACGACCATAACTATACCATTGAGGCGGATATATAATCTGTGAGAAGGACAGGCCATATGAAACCCCCCAAAATCCACCGCGTTGGCACACATTTTACCACTTTGTAATAACTTGAGGTATGAACGAATCAGTCCTTGCTTTGAGATGGTGGTATATTATGAGTCGTTTCACATATCCATGAAAGCATAAAAATTATTTACAAAATATTTAGAAATTAAGGTCCCTACCTGAGCTTCCAAGCCCTCAATCCGTTCAATCCCCAACCGTTAACATCCAAAGCTGGTGTAGCTGAAACTTACCGTGGCCCTATGCACTTTCACCACCCTTAACAAAGGCTTACTACCAGTCCTTCGGAAACAACCAGAACTCCCTACTGCCCCATTTACGCCCACATTCTCCTCCTCCTTTGCAACCCCGGCCCATCCTTGCCCTCTTGTGATTCCATTGCCCACCTCTTGACAAACGCCGTGGACGGCTGCTCCACACACTCCCTCAGCAAACAATCTGCCAAATTATGCGCTGCCATCCTCCCCTCCCAATACGCCCCCTGCAAATACCCAAACCAATTCCTACTCGTATGCTCCCCCGCAAAGAATAACCTCTTCTCTAAATCGCTGTTACTCGATCCACCAATCGCCTCTCGCATGTCGTCTTGCTGCTTCCGAGTCACACCAGCTCCCCAGGCACTGAAAGAGCCACGGAACAACGGGTCGAGCGTCCACCTAGGAAACTTGAATTCGATAGGATCGGGGATATCTGGGCCATACATGTGTCGGAGAACAGACATGAATTCAGCCTGGACCTCGGCGTCGATTTTTTTTTCGGCGCGGAAGGCCTGGTCGGAGGTGAGGGTAGCAAAATAGACGCGGCTTCCTGGGGCAAAGCCTTCTTCGTCGAGCGACTGCCATACTGGCCAGTAGCCACGTTCATCCGGGTCAGAGTATACGGTGAACTGTGTACTGTTCCAAAATTTATGGGGGAATCTGGCAAAGATCTTGGTGTAGGTGGACATATGGCCTTGCGCATAAGCCTCTTGTTTCCATTCCGGAAGAGGAGGATCGAATTTAACATCGTCGTGTTGGAGCACACCCAAGCTAACGTAGAGTGTTAGTTAGTATTAAGTCGAGGAAAAAGGAAAAATACAAGGAGGGTACACTCACGAAAATGTGCAAAGTGCATACTCTGCATGGACGGTAGTCCCAGTTTTTGTCTTAACCGTGACCCCTTGTCCATTATACTCAATGGTTTCCACCACCTCGTCTAAGTGTAGTTTATCCTCAAAGCCGTCAATCTCCGCAGCCTGCCCAACAATAATCTGTTTAAACCCCCTTGGATCCACACATAAATTATTTTCATCGCTCCCACTCTCAATAAACGTCTCATTATGACTATTAACCGTCTCAATAAATGAACTCTCAACAGGAGTCTCTGCCATCTCCCAATCATGGTAAAAATACTCCGCGGTGAATTCCTCTGGGGTCAGTGGCGTCCACCCTGCAAGACGTAGCCCCGCACGCATACTCAAATCGGGTAACCCCAGCTGCTCTCTCCTTCCTGCCTCAATAGCAGCTTTATGATACACCTCCCCTTCATACCGATCCATCGCTTCTTGTAGCTTCCCACCAGGCCCCTCCCAGCCCTCCCCAGTGAAGTAGTCAATATCACCCCATATACTCGGCGTATTCTTCACATTATATTTCTGCGCTAAAGCCCAAATTGGGTTCGTGCCGAGAGACTGTATCCAGTTTGCACCGAACTCGATTGTGGTAGACCCGATTTTGGTGTTTTGCATACGGCCGCCAATTTCATTGCGGGCTTCCAGGATGAGGAAGTCGGTGATGTTGAGCTCGTTTGCAAGGGAGCGGGCGGCAGTGACACCGGTCATGCCGGCCCCGAGGATGAGGACAGTGGTATTGTAGGTTTTGGGGTTTTGTCCGGTGTTGGTTCTGGTGGTGTCGGTCACCTTTTCTGCGAGAGCAGTGCCGGTACCGAGGAGGGAAAGGGAGAGGGAGAAAGCGAGGAGTAAGGGGGATCGGGTACGCATTTTGGGCAAAATTAGGGGAATTAGGAGGCTGTGTGATTATTATTGGAGGCACACACCAGATGGGGGGTTATCAAGCTTCTTGGACCATGTCACTGTGGGGAATCAGGGTACTTATAGTTAGAAACTTAACTTTAACTTTATGCTGCGGCTCCGGCAGCTTGCGTGTTGACATTGTTGGCATGATATCGGTCTCTTTTCGGCACTCGAACCGATACCTCATCCCAAAAGGCTACATGCGGGCCGATGGCATACTACATTAGTCCTTCGATTGCTCATCACCAAGATGATTCATCTCGCCATCTTCTCCGTCACATGTCTTAGAATCAGACGGGGTACCTACTCAATGCCGTTGGCTCACCACACGATATCAACATCGATGCAATCAAGCCCTGAAAAAGACCAAGGTCTCAATCTAGGGGGGTATCAGCCCATAAGCAGCAATGGTTAGGTATGGCACCAATGAAGACTTACGCCTGAGCACGAGACTATCATATACCTGAATGTGAAGGCATTGAGGCTCAGAAAAAAAATACGAGCTGCATATACTCATCTAGAGAATGTACTGGTGGAAATTTCGCTTAAAGTAAGGTGATTCGGGGATCGGCAATACTATGCTGCTTTACTGCCCTGGCGATTGATCATAGAAAAAGATTCTATATTCAGAGTTAGAGCGATCGGAGAGAGCATGTCTTACGGGACCACCAGAGCTCCTTTCTTGAAGACTCTTCACACATGTATTGCGACAATATCAAGAATCGGCTACAGTACCTAACATGATGGGTATCAGACCCAAGTATTGCCCCAGTGTTGGCGCAGCTTGATGGATACTTCTCTTGCAAAATCCATATGTCCACAGATCCAATATATGTAAGGTAAACCTCCGAATATCAATTATTCAGCTGCAAGTGCAATGCGTAGGCAATTGAGGTACTGAACATGTGACCGAGACATGTGTGCTGTCTGCGTATGAGACATACTTTGCCAATTGTGTGCTGAATACCGTATTGACTCAAGTTATTCACGAGGTACTGGACCATACCATACCATATTGACTCGAGCTATTCGCTAGCGCCCTGGGGGTCAAAACGCGCTGAATCTCGCAACAGTGCATAGGTATATATGTCCGTGACCTCAAGCCTGACTGGGCGGCAACCAAACGATATTTGGTCAGGTTCAACTGGACGCTTTGACTTGGAACTTTATGGCGACTCTAATCATCGTCATATTACGAGGGGAATCTACATATTAGCCTATCTACTCGCTGTTGGACCCAACCTTAACGGCTTCTGGTCGCCGACATCACCAAATATACGAGTACATGAGTGCTAGTGTACGTTAGCGTGCTATATAACTAGGTCACCCATATCCCTCTCCGTACAGCAACTCAATTGGCCAATTGGAAAATTATTCTATTACCAAACAACGCCGATCGCTCTTGCTTGACGCTAAGGATTTAGCACGCTAAAAGGCCTACTAGGTATTATATAAGTACTTATCCAACAAAGGAAAAGCGGTAGCTTGGATGTCACGGTCTTTTACTTTTGGATGCAGAGGCTCGTCATGACGAGTTATTATAGGTACTGGTACTCGCGCCTATCATTTGATTGAGAACATACAATTGATCGCAATACCTATCATCCCGCGAATTCCATATCGATGACCCACCATGTTTCCCGATACGTTTGTGGCTGTGTGATCAAAAGCAAGGAGTCAGGCACAGTCTGAGGTGCTAGTGATAGCAAGGTCATTAAATAGTAGTGCAAGATCGTAGACAATATGTAGTCTGTAGGAAATCGCTAGCGCTAGATTTCTAGCCGGAGGGCTGGCGGCACCGAATGGTAGCAGCCGTGGTTACACAGCGAGCGGGCAAGCGAAAGAGACCTTGGCCTACAGGAAAAGCGTAAAAGTCTAAAAGTCCACGTTAGGAAAGAGTGCGTGCGTGCGTGCGTGCGTGCGTGCCTGTGAGTGTGAAGTACTTCATGTTGATGACCCCCTGATGAAGAACAACAAAAACTATGAACTACACAAAGACCGATGGAATCATTCCATTAACATTCCGCAATAATCCAAGCCTACTAATTCCTTACCCTGATTCTCAATCACCGTTGGCGCGTCAACACAGCTGCTGAAAGAATGGGTCACGCCATTAAATGTTTTGGAAGGGGTACCGAATGGGGAAGCAGGCATCTGGTCCCCAGCCTTTCCTATATTGCGGAGTGAGACTTTAGCGTGACCAATATGGAGCGCTTCTTGTGTTCAATGTCACGGTTTTCCACATTGGTCATGATTATGCACTTGTAGCAAGTTTCCCCATTTGGGGTGCTGGGATTACCCTGTACATTCATAACCTTGCAAAATCTCATGGCACATTGACGAGAGTATTTCGGGGGTTTATGTGTTATATGTGGCAAGGGACTATTGGGAATACCGGGAATTAAGACTCCTTGTCTGTACTGAGACATTTCTAGCGCTAATACTACATATGTACATACATCAAGCATGGCTTTGGTTACATACAGAGAAAAAGTCAGTAATATGAAGTCTTTTAAGCAGGCAGGTGTTTCTATATCTCCTGGCTTGCCAGCCGGGCCATGGCAGATGGAAAATACTACCGATACGTTGGATTCTGATGAAGATATGGAGTATCTAGATAGGTTGCAGAAAGAGCTGTATGTAGGATTAGTATTAGCGCTAGAAATGTCTCAGTACAGACAAGGAGTCTTAATTCCTAGTTTTCCCGGGTACCTGCTGTGTAACCAAGTACAAGTATTAGAGCGCCTACTTGGAACCGGAGCCCTAGGTAGCGCGACCAGAGCCTAAAAGTAAGTAAGCCGCCGCTAGTACAGGATGATAGAGCCAAGCAGTTGTAATGCCAAATGGGAGAGCTGGTAAGGGTGGCGTGTCTTAAGCCATGTTTCTGCGCACGGAGGAATATACGAGCTACGATACTGTATATCTGAGCGTGCGGGAGCAAACAATAATTAAGGAGGCAGAATCTATCGCGGAGATGTGACGTGACGTTGCGTCATGTGACAACTTGACTACTAAGGGTTCGGTAACACGTGACAGTAAGACCGCGCTAAATCAGAACTGGATGGGCCGGCAATCAGACCAAGCTAAAGTTAACACTGCAGATAGCCAGTGCTCGGTCAAATGACCAATAGAAGGGAACGCGTAGGCTGTAGGTTGTAGGGAGTATAAAATTGGAACTCTGTTGCATTGCTATTGCACATGCGGCTGCAGCAGATGACATATCCCTACCCGCCAATGGCAGGCAAAATCCGGTTTTCTAGGCTTCAAAAGCAGGTAACCAGACGCCGTATTGGAGGGGTGATTGGTTTGGAAGCAGATCTGTGAGATAGTTTTACCTGTTTTTGCGGTCGCGCAAAGGTAACTTGACATGGGAACTTTGAACCTTCTAACTCGGTGTCAGGCATAGTACGGCAGCTTCCAAGCCCCAGATTGGCAACCCCCTTCTGGGATAGCGCTAGGGCAAACTTAACATGAATGAGGAAATGTCGGTGGGGTTTTATCCAAGACTCATGGCTGCAGTAACAGGTTTCCGAACATACATATACCCAAATCTGTGGGGATTTTACTACCATTGTATTAAGCTCTGCATCGTGCGAGAATACACACCGCTTTAATAAGATGTCATATGTATATATATCACCTACACCTTGACAATCACATGATAATTCATCCGTCGTGGTGTAGTGGCTAGCATTTGAGACTCTCATCCTTAGCGAACTGAGGACTCTCAGAACCCGGGTTCAATTCCCGGCGACGGAATAATGTTTTTTGTTTTGTTTTCTAGGATCCTGCACCGTCTTTAATAGAGTAGTTAAAGTGGAAATTGAAGTTATTGGGAAAGCACCGTTGACAGTTAGGAGCTAGTATCTAAGCTAGTATGGCTTCAACATACTGCCCTTACCAGGGATAAAGTGGAGGGTATTACCCAGCCTGCCTCAGCATAATATCATTAGAAAATGACAGCACTGGCAAATTTATAGGCAACTCCAATCTCGTACAGTTAGCGTTGCTCTTCATTGTCCAGACTACTTCATTGTCATTGCATATCGCCGGACATACATTCCGGTGACATGGTAAGTAACAATTCGTCGGAACTCGTCGGCCTAGTAGGGAAATCATCGACCGTTTCCTAGGCCTGTTATTACACGTTACCAGAGTTTAGCTTACTTGCCTTGAGAGCAGATACCTATGTACCAATAACAATAACATACCCTTGCATGCCATTTCACTGGAGTGCGTCCATGCGTGCGAAAGGGCCGAGAATACGGATTGGCCTCAGCCGGTAAATATCATTTCTATACAGTAAACAGTCGTTACAAGCATATACCCGGGATGGCGATTGATATGCTTATAGAGAATATAGGCTATTGAGAGCTTGAGTGACGGTAATCAGTAGGATATATCTAGCCGAGGCGATAGGAAACTTGAAAGCCAGTGATAGCTAGGCTAGAAAAGACTACGTAGAAACAAATAACCCGAAGGCTCAAACGCCATGAGGAGTGCTAGGAGGCTGCGGAAGGCTCAGAGGCTTCCGGGGGGTGTTTCAATCTAGATCTTTGATGGAGGGAAGTCAGGCTAGTTGGAAACTTCAGAAGTGGGTATTTATTATCTAGTGAAGAAAATATGCCTTTTTGTATCTGGGATGCCACCAATATACTGTAACGGGGATGCTTGTAACGGGGGTCTATTGTAATAGCATGCTGGTAATTCTAGAGAAATTGCTTTAGGATTCGCCGATCAAAAATATCTATGGTCAACACCCCAAGCTTGAGGACAGCTTGAGGATTACTGCCAAAGTATACTAATTGATTGATTGTATTCGTTACTCATATGCGAGTCCAGGTACGGACCATGATGAGGCCTAAGTATACTAAGTAGTATATATAGGTACACACGGGTTCAAGCTTCCAGCGAATCAGCAATGGCTCACCAGGATGTACATAATATTGATATCATGCATATTGCTCTGGAAGTCGGTTCTTGCAGTTGAAAATACGAAGAAGGTAATAGCATGCATTGAACCCTAAATCTGGCAGGGTAACCGCAAAACTAGAGACAACGGGGGGAGTGTTTATAGATCTGGAGAACGCATACTATAATATCTATCCCATAGATATACTAGATTAGTAATGTCACCCCATTGGAGCTCAAGATGCAATCAGGTAAGAAGCTATACTGTATATCTTTCCCGGCGTGAGCATATTAGTCGTTGGGTATCAATCAACCGCCCTAGAGACCTCTTGGACGACAGAAACTAGATCCCTCATATGGTCACGGAATGTGGAGATTTCTCGCTGTAGAAGCAGTGCTAGTGACCATAAAGTATATCGTGGATTTTGTAAAGTAAAATGAGGATGTAGGGACATTGAGTCATAGTCATCTGCTGTTGAGTGGGTTGGGGTTAGTTGTAGCAAGGTATGGTACGATCAACTATATGATATGATATACTGGCGTGGGGTAACGCTTGAGTTTTAACTACCAAACGTCTGCGATTGTCAAAAAATCCAGTGAGTTGTTTTATTGAGGTGGAGGTTCCTGGTATTCAAGTTGATTGCAAACTCAGTAGAACCTATATTTAGGATTTGTTGGGGTACTGCTCTTGGATTTTAACTCGTAGTGATATGGCTATGCTCCTCTTGCATGTTTGATTTAGGATCAGGGTGCATATATTCATAACGGAATCTATCTGATATCGATGGAATTTCGTAGGTAGATCATTTTTCAAAACTCTACAAATCTATGCTACGCTGTGATTAAAGCAGGCGGGTGGTATACTAAGTATTAGTTATAGCCGTTCTTTTTTTTTCTTTTGGTTTTCATTTTAAGCTTCTATTTATGTATCTACCACAGTGATTTTAATATTAGTTAGCCGCATCGTCCTGAGTTGAGTGCACGAACAGCGGGAGCCTAGCCTTCTGCAGTTGCCATTTAGCACGACACTACTGTAACCACCAGCCTTGGCTCTGCGCGCTCATATACGGAAGACTTTTGAAATGGCACTGTATGCAACAGTGCATTTACTGTAGCACCCAACTCATAGTTTTCAGCCTCAGCCCTGCGATTTTCCGCCCTCTGTACTCTGTGTTCTTACCTCTCAGCACATCACGCCTGTCAAAGTTGTCAACGCCAAATTATTTCCGTCTCCTGTGGCTCATTCAAGGTATGTAGTTCTTCTTAATATGTACACAATCTGAAGTCCTGACACTGAATACCCTAGTTATTCTAGATCGAAAATTCATCATGGAGCCAGCTGGCCTCACCATCGGAGTTGTCGGCCTGACTGGACAACTAGCTAAGGTCGCTATTGACTGCTACAAAATTTTTGATGATATGAAGAATATTGGTTCGACCTACGATTCAATCCTGCATCAGCTACGCACTCAGGGATTTCTTCTCAGAGGATGGGAGCAAGCTTGGGGGTTGGGGAGGGACTCTATTCATCGGCGACTCGACCCTGGAGACTACCGATACAGATATGCGACTGCAAGTTTAGCGAGAATAGTTGCAGTATTTGGTAGTGTTGATGAGTTGCAAGCAAGATATGGAATTGTAGCACAGAAAGAGTTGGTTGCTGTGGGGGTGGGGGGAGCTCCGAGGACACCATGATTGCGAGATCGACTGTCGGCATCAATATCAATTAGGCTCCGATCAAAATCTCCGGGTCCAAGCACAAGTACAACCCAAACACCAATTTCCGGAATTACGAAAGATGACCTGCAACTTTTAGAGAATCCTCAAGTGCTGGAGAATAAACAGATTCTTCCAGGGCTTGACGACGAGATCAACTCCATGGCGAAGGCAATGGACCGAGTGCAACAATCCTTACCTATATATCTCAAACTCCGCTGGGTTGTTTCAGATAAGGCAAAGCTGGAGGAGATACTGAAAACACTGAAAGACCTCAACGATGGGCTTTTTGGCGTGCTTCCAATATGGGAAAGCTCTCAGGCAACTCCGGCTAATCCGCCCCAAGGTTCACCGTTGAAACTCTTTTTCGATATTCCATTATTTCTGAACATTCGAAAAAATTGTGACTTTGTTGGGAGAGAATACCTTCTTGAGAGCCTGAAGCGAGAGGTACAAGAAGGCAAAGATATGCTGAATATCATTGTACTTTATGGCACCGGAGGGATGGGAAAAACACAACTCGCATTGCAGTACGTTTATCAGCATCATAAAGACTATACCTCAGTTTTTTTTGTCAATACCGCGAGTGTTCAGACAACTATACTCGGATTCACTCAGATAATGAAGCAGCTTATTCAGCGTCATGGACAGCCCTCAGAGGACTATGCACATATTGGTAGGTTGTTGGGCATGGCTGGGAAACTGGATTCAACAGGGTGTTTTGCGGTGATATCAGAGTCAGACGGCCAACATGTTGTGGATGCAGTTAAGCAATGGTTTGCGGCACCGGAAAATACTAATTGGCTACTTGTGTTTGATAACCTCGACGACCTCGACTTGGTTGACATAGAGGAGTATTTTCCCTTATGCAACCATGGGACGGTAATAATTACAAGCCGGCGGCGTGAGAGTATGCAGCAAGGGCGGAGGGGATTTGAGGTGCAGGAAATGCACCCTGCGGAGGCAATACAGCTTCTACTTAGCGCATGTGCAATTCCGAAGTTAGAAGATCTAGCGCCTATTGGTAAGTAACACCCATAGCTGTTTATTTCTCCGCCAGGATAGGGGATATATTCATTATTACATTTCCTATGATAAGCGCCTAAACTGATCATAATAATGCACGCTCAGAGCAAGCTGCTGCAAGTACGATTGTACAGGACTTGGGATTCTTGCCACTTGCTTTGAGTTAGGCTGGAGCATATATGCATATATCTCAGCATTCATTCAGCCGATATCTAAAGGAATACCCAAATAAGGCGAGCTATCTGCTGGGCCAAAGATGGAGGGCTGGACACCATGATAGATCAGTGTTTGCTACATGGGAGATATCATTTAAGGCAATCCAGGATAAATACCCGAAGGCAGCGGAGCTACTATTGGTCTGTGGGTACTTTGACCATGAAGATATCCGGGAGGAGCTGCTACGGCGCGGTCTAAATTTGGGCAAATACGGTATGAATATATTGAGTGCAAATTTTGAGCACATTACTAATCGTATTGGTATAGATTTTAGCTTGGAAGAATCAATTAGGAGCTTGTTCTCATACTCCCTAGTGAAGCGAGGCAGCCATGAGGACAGCTTCAGTATCCACCCTTTAGTGCATTCTTGGGCTAGGCTTCGACTGAAGTCTGAGCCACAAAAGGAACTAGAGAAAGCAAGGGAGGCCTTCGAAATCATTGTGCGAGGGATTAACAGTTCCAACGAACGATGCACGCAGGACTGGATCTTTGAGCAGGAAGTAATGCCTCACATCGACGCAGTGGCGAAACACATGACACAGTGCTTAGCAGGGAGTAATATCGGGGTGCAGGATGCATTCGGGGCGTACAAATTAGGTGAGGTATATATGTTGCATGGACGGTATGGTAAGGCAATGGAGTGGTATGAGCGGGCATTGGCTGTGGATGAGGAGGCATTGGGAGTGGAACACCCAGACACTCTTACCACGGTCCACGCGATGGCATCAGTATTCGATAACCAAGGGCAGTATGACAAAGCGTTGGAGTGGTATGGACGAGCATTGGCTGGGAAAGAGAAGGTATTGGGAGTAGAGCATCCAGACACCCTTACCACGGTCCACGAGATGGCATCGGTATTCGATAACCAAGGGCAGTATGACAAAGCGCTGGAGTGGTATGAACGAGCATTGTCTGGGAAAGAGAAGGCAGTGGGGAAAGCGCACCCAACGACTCTCGCCACAGTCCATGCGATGGCATCAGTATTCGATAACCAAGGGCAGTATGGCAAAGCGCTGGAGTGGTATGGGCGAGCATTGGCTGGGTCGGAGAAGGCATTGGGAGTAGATCACCCAATCACCCTCACTACAGTGCATAATATGGCACTAGTATTCGATAACCAAGGGCAGTATGACAAAGCGCTGGAGTGGTATGGACGAGCATTGGCTGGGAAGGAGGAGGCATTGGGAGTAGAGCACCCAACGACTCTCGCCACAGTCCATACGATGGCATCAGTATTCGATAACCAAGGGCACTATGACAAAGCGCTGGAGTGGTATGGACGAGCATTGGCTGGGAAGGAGAAGGCATTGGGGAAAGAGCACCCAACGACTCTCGCCACAGTCCATGCCATGGCATCAGTATTCGATAACCAAGGGCATTATGACAAAGCGCTGGAGTGGTATGGACGAGCATTGGCTGGGAGGGAGAAGGAATTGGGAATAGACCACCCAGGTACTCTCGCTACAGTGCATAATATGGCACTAGTATTCGATAACCAAGGGCTGCATGACAAAGCGCTGGAGTGGTATGGACGAGCATTGGCTGGGGAGGAGAAGGCATTAGGAGTAGATCACCCAACGACTCTCGCTACAGTCCATGCGATGGCATCAGTATTCGATAACCAAGGGCAGTACGGCAAAGCGCTGGAGTGGTATGGACGAGTATTGGATGGGGAGGGGAAGGCATTGGGGAAAGCGCACCCAACGACTCTCGCCACAGTGCATGCGATGGCATCAGTATTCGATAACCAAGGGCACTATGACAAAGCGCTGGAGTGGTATGAACGAGCATTGTCTGGGAAAGAGAAGGCATTGGGAGTAGAGCACCCAGAGACTCTTACCACGGTCCACGCGATGGCATCAGTATTCGATAACCAAGGGCATTATGACAAAGCGCTGGAGTGGTACGAACGAGTATTGGCTGGGTCGGAGAAGGCATTGGGAATAGACCACCCGGACACTCTCACTACAGTGCATAATATGGCACTAGTATTCAATAATCAAGGGCAGTATGACGAAGCGCTGGAGTGGTGTGGGCGCGCATTTTCTGGGAGAGAGAAGTCGATTGGTATCAACCACCCATTGACACAAGCCACACTCTGTGACCTGATCGATCTCCACGAAATCGGTGTGCGAGTGGAACAGGCCCAAAGCCTCCGGACACGCCTGCTTTGAAGGGTTGGGATGGGTGACCCTAGACGTAACTGTTGTGCTGCGAAAGCCGTTGGAAAATCTCCCTGCAACCGATCATAGGGATAATGGGCGCACGGCTAGATGGGGCCACGACTAGATGGGGCCTCGGCCAGGTGGGGCCTCGGCTGGGCTCAATGTATATGTCGGCAGAAGGGCTGTGCCCGAGAGAAGGAATTTTCCTATGTTATGTTCTTATGTTATTTCCTTGTGCCCAGACATGTATATAAGGTAGGCAGTCTCCCCGACATGGAGATGCCTTAAGCAATTAAGTCTTCATATATTCTCTTACCTGCCAGCGCATGAGCAGATAGGCCATCGTGAGAACACTTCTTACAAAAGCAGGCACGTTTCGGGAAAAATTCTTATTCCTCCGCCCCTGCGCAAAACCAACGAACAGGGAACGGAAGTCAGTTGGACAACATAACTGTAGGCTTTGAGTTTGTTTTGCGCGGGTGTTTCTTTTTTTTTTGGTAATCTTCAAATTATTCGATGGTAGTCGCTTGGCATAGTCTGCATGTACACCCCCCTGTAGCATTTTGTAGCCATTTCCAACCATTTTCAGGAATATCTGATCGTGCTATGTACCTGTCATCCAGAAATGTTGCGAGACCTCTGTTCGCATAGATTAAGACTTGCATAGTGCTCCTAAATTGACCACGTGCAATCCCCTTGGAGAGTAGGTAGGTGGGGAGCCTGGGGATGCACGGGGGAGTGCACTGGGGAGTGAGCAGCAGGGCGCTTCCCAGGTACATAATATTGAAGCTTGCGAGATAGCTACTGTAGGGTACTACGGTATGTAGGCTGCCACTCAGATAGGCAAGCAATCGTACCTCAATGGGAGGCAGGGCCCGAAACGCTTCTGAAATTCGGTTTTTGTTAGGAACTGGCCTGGAACACGCCTGAAACGATCCGGAACCACACAGGTCATTATGAGCCCTCTGACATATCTTGCAACAATATTGGACAATACATTAATATCCAAGGAATACAATAGATTTGGGTATGATTCCAGAAGTATTTCCAGAAGTATTTCCAGCATCCAGAAGAGGTAAGTACCACCTGCCTGATTCTGCAATCATTCTAGCTAGTTTTACCCCACAAACCTCTACCAGAAACCCATAGCAGATACTATACAGGATGTAGGAGTGGAGGGGATATTGGGGCTGCTGGGAGGTATGCGGAGATTGGGTAAAGCCACCAGCTCCGTTGTGGTTTTTTTGATACTACCTGAAACGCTGGCTCCCGATTGAGGCTTCCACTTTGACAGAAGGAGGAGAAGGGTGGAACACAGTGACTGGTGATAGAGGGCGTTTGTGTTGGCTTATATCATGTCTCTATTATCCCGATTGGTTTCTTTCTTCTTCACACAGTTTAGTTTGGGTCTTACACAATATGTACATAGTTCTCGGGGGTCGACCGCTCCCAATGAAGCTTCCATCAAAGGTTCCAGGCCGCCTCATAGCCAAAGGCTAACCGGGGGTATAGACTGGAAAAAAGAAAAAGAATCCCACAAACCTTCCCATGAATACTATAGTAAAATTTCCTACAACGCCGTCGATATTCGTTTTCGCCTGATCGGTGGCATTATCCTGGTGCTACTGATGAAAGTCATACTGAGGTCTACGTGCTTCAGCAGAGAATCATAGAAGGTTCAGTATATCTAGTTGGCGTAGCATACTAGCAAAAGTGCACCTGGATTGCGGATCGGCAAAAAGAAAATAATTGATGGCCTCTCATGTACTGTAAGTAGTTATGTACATACTTCCGGATATTCAACCTTATTGGACAGGCAGACGGCAAATCTCCCACCCTTGCATTAAGCGCCTTAATTTTTATACAATATAGGGCATTCAAGTCGGCCATACCTAGCCACGCACAGGGTCGATCAAACTCGCGCCGATCAGGGATTTGTATGCGCCGCTCCTTGGCGGGGTTTAAGTATCACAGGGAAAAACTACTAGTAGGTATCTAAACTCATGTTGCAACTTGAAATTTCAATCGTTTGCAGTGTTCTATTGTAAGCCTTCACGACCTACCCACGACTTACTATTCTGTCAACTGCCTAATGTAGCACATGGTTGTGGAATAATACTGGAGCACTTGTAGAATAAGTCTAGACTAAAACTGTGCAATATTTTCATCATTTATGGCATCCGAGAATGATTCCTTGCAATGTTGAGCTATTCCTGAATAAGTCGCACCCTCTTACCCTGAGCTCGGTGTATTGCTCCTTTTCATACATTCTGTATATCTTCATATGGGGACCGGAGAGCCATCAGTCTTGGCTTCTTTCCACTTCATCTTCCTCCTCTTCTCTCCTCTTCTCCTGTTTCGTCTCCATGACTTGCCCTAACCCTGACTCCCTTATCACTCCGCCCCTGCTTGCATCATAGTGATAAGCTTTGCGCTCCAGCAAGGCATGTATCTCTTCCTTGGATTCCGCCTTTTTCATCTACATCACCTGCCCTTCTGTTTCCTTCTTCCACTCATCCCTTTCCTTTAATCCTCAGCTACCTAGTCCCTAATTATAACTCTGACCAAACTTTGGACTCTTGGCTCTCCTAAACATACCATCAAAACAAAACTTCCGGCTTCCCCAAAATAGGACTTATCATTCACTCCTCATCATTCTCCTCAGTCATCTGTTAAAATATTGCCAAGAAAGAATTCGGCCACCCCCATCATTCGATTCCCCCTAGCCTTGAAGCTGTTAGTAAAATTAAAGTACCCCTTGGGGCTGCTATTGGGGTCGCTGTATGAGCTTCAGACTCAACCGAAACTCACTTTCGAATCAATCACTTCCTACCACGGTTACAGTCCTGAGTTTGTTGGAAAAGTTGGCAGGACAATGAAAACTTCACCCTCGGGGAGGTCTTTAGTTCAGGAAAGCTTCCTTTAAAAATCGTTAGTCTACTCGCGGTGCTCTATCTTCCGACGTCGGTAAACCTCTGGCTGCTACGCGGCTAGTCCTGAATACTGTTGTCGGTGTCAACAGAGAAACGTTGTATAGGTCATGAGAGGGCGGGACATTGTAAAAAGGTGTTTCCAGCATTATCTCGTTACAAGTTGCGCTTTTCTCTGAGCAAAGGTGTCCACCGAATCGGGGGTGGATAACATGTTTTCATATACAGCGACTGCTCAGTTGGATTATTTTCACGTTAATTATATTCTACAGCACCCTAAATCCCCCCAAAATTTAAAATAATACATAGGACGAGAAAACGTGATGTAGCGAATGTCATTACCCCAATGAATGCTCAGCATATTAAACGAATCCAGCATCCGCACCTAATCGTGTTTCTGCAAGCCCTTGCTGACCCGCCTCTCCGCTCATCCTGCTAGTATACATAGGAACCTCTTTGCCCCTACTCAATCGCAATATATGATACCCCAGCGGAATGCAAAAACGTATCACCCCACCCCTCAACCCTGATACCCATGCCAACTTCCGACACTGCCTCTGTAACAATATTGAAGCTGCAGCGACCATGTCGATCAGAATCCAACTTATTCAACCCGACTAGGACAGATTTTGGCGGCTTTGCAAACTTCCTCTCAAAGCTAACCACCGCGGAGGTACCAACCATATTACCACTACATATTCCGGGATATCCCGAAGGGTACGCGAACCACGAGATTCCTGCCTGATATAGTACTGTGGTGTCCCAGGAGTTGATATGGACTGTGAACCCCGCTTCAGTGATGTCTGTGGCAAATGCTATGACACGCTCGTTGTGATCCCGGGAGAGGTCAAGCTTGTTTAACCACACGACAACTTTTGGGGGTGCCTCATATGGGTGCTGGAATACAATATTGTGATGCGTGAGCTGTTGTGGGTTCGTCGGTGAGTAGGATCTAGTCGTGTCGAAGGTGCCAACTTGGAAACATTGGTGTCCGCGAGGCGCAGCAAGCCAAGTGCAACCTGCACTGTATAGTCTTGTGTTGAGCCATGTCCTGATGTGTGCACCAAAAACACAGTCTTGAACGTCTTCCACAGTAGCGTGGACACGGACATTGGCACCACGATCGATTTCAAGCGAGTTTATACCGACGATTACTGCGGGTGGCTCGGAAAATTTGGTGGAAAATTTATTGAAGATATGGTCGTGATGACGGTAATGGGTGCTTGGGTGCCTGACTTGCTGGGTGTGAAAAGTCCCCCCTTCAAGGACTCCAGGTGTAGTTGGTGTTTTACCCGTACAGTCCCCGAGTTTATCCATCTCAACAACGATTTTTGTGGTATCTGTTTTTTCACGAGTCACCACAATCGATATCAATAATCAGGGAGCAAATGTGCGTGGATGATTCTAGGAATTCAACCACGTGTAGGTTCATAATGGATATGTATATTCTAAACTTACCTCCCACTTGACGAACAGTCGCATTGAGCTTATATCCTAGCAACTGTTCCAGACGATTCACCGCATCGACTATATTCCCCCCCAATTCAGAATCGGCTGAGGTTGGGATCCCGGTAGGCATGCTCAGTAGACTTCCTGAGTTGTTGTCTACAACTGGATTGAGGCCGCGAACGTAGACTGCCGTAGGCGGGCTGGTGTGTGTCGTTTCTTCCCCGCCGGCTCCTGCAACACCAGTTTGACGGATTGCTGGCGATCGCATCACAAAAGTTGGGACAAAACGTCAAGGCTATCGTTCGGCTGATGATTCTCAATACAACGTAGATAATGAAAGCCTTGCAGAGGTCGAGCAGGTAATTTAAAGTCGAACTCTTGGTGGCCATTCATGGCTACCATCGGCTTCCTAAGATGACGCAGGGTTGATAGTGCCTAGCCGTTTTTAGCAATCCCTTGACTCAGGTAAGCACAGCTGAGAGGGCATGATCACGAGGTTGGAGGCCTTTCAAACATTGTTCTAAAAGGGGAGCCTGAAAATATAAAAACGGAATGGTTTTAACTAGCATTCTCAACCACCATGGAGGGGCCTCCCGTAGTTAGCTTTAGTATGTTGACCTTCAATAAGCGGGCAACAAGGGTATGGTCGGTTGTGGGCACTCCGATGAGAATTCTATCGAAAATTTGGACAATTCCTAGCGATAAACAAACGTCGCTGTGGAATAGTTTTCAAATGGGCGCTAGTTGGGGCATGCGTACAGAGAGAGGGCCGACAAAACATCGATATAACTAGAGTAAGCACATTTTATGTTGCCAACATTCGGACTGTAATTACACTCCAGCGTTACATAAAAACCTCAGTCACCGGAATTTCCCATACAGATGTACGGTACTAGTAGCTCGGGTGTTTTGATTGGGTGGTTCTGAATTTAGGTTAAAGTTGCATTGCAGATGTATGTGTGCATCTCATAGCGCCTTAGGTTCCCGGTAAGGTAGTTAAGAGGTCTTCAGAATCAAAAATATACAGTAATGTCATCCAAAAAGCTCTCCAATCAAAAGTATTGCCAGTAAACAGCCCTGTACCTACCCCACGCAGTTATTCCATTCCTCTCATCCATTCGTATCTTCCATATGCATCCATGCACTTCCGTCGGTGCACACCAAGAACCTGTCACATGTACAGTGGAGCAGGTCAGCCGCACCTCATTACGCCAGATGTCCCCTTGCAAGAACTCTACCAGAGATCCTGAATTCGTTGATAAAAAAAGATTCTATGGTCACGGTCTCGAGTTTGAATTACCCTACATTCAAGATTCGCTGCCAGTATAGAGGGGCCTGATTCATATTCGGGGATATATTACCGAAACAATTGATTTTGCATACTTCAAAGTACTTCAGGATAGTTCATATTAGTTCAGAATAGCTCAGGAATATAAAATAACTGGTGTAGTTCCGAGCAAACGAGCACCCGAAACAGTCTGGTATCAAGGTGTGGGAGTTGGGGAAGGGACAAAGGGGTGAGTTTAGAACTCAATCACCAGGTCCTGTCACTATATTTTAAGATTTTATTTTCCGCGATCATCGGTGGCAAAGGAGCTCTGTTGAACGTTGCTTGGTTGAGGCCTTTTCAGCTCGATGGCAAGGCACTGCTCCATGGCGCAGCGCTGTCAATACAGGAATATGGTAAGGGTTGACTGATCACTGGAATACGACCAATCTCCACTGACGCCCTGTAGCTCCGTACTACTTGACGGCAAATGTAAGAATTTGATTCAGCCTTGTAGAAATGACATGTACATTAATTGTCGTGTTGGGTGATAAGAACAATAGAACAATAGAACAATGGCATTCATTCATGTGTTTTTAACCTCTGCCAAGAACAACCGACCTAGCGGAATATACTAACCAAATACCCTTGCTACGATTTCCGGTATGCCAAGGGTATCCAAAAACCACTGGCTGACGGAGGATGCATTAGGGGTCGACTACCCAGCCACTCCGAGCCTCACTAAAGTCCATGAGATGGCATCAGCATTAAAAAAGCAAGGACAATATGACAAAGCGCTCAAGTGGTATCGGCGAGCTTTGGCTAGGGAGGAGAAGGTATTTGGGGTAGACCACTCCGAAACTCTCGCCACGGTTCATGAGATAGCAGCCGTATTCTATACCCAGGGACTGTATGACAAAGCGCTGGAGTGGTTTGGGCGAGTACTAGCTGGTAGAGAGAAGCTATTGGGAGTGGATCACCGAGACACGCTTGCTACGGTTTCTTGGATGGCATCAGTATCGAAGAAGCAAGGACATTACGACAAGGCACTGGAGTGGTATCAGCGAACATTGGCTGGAAAGGAGAAGGCACTGGGAGTAGAGCATCAAGAACACTTAATACGGTCTATGAGATCGCCGCAATATACAACACCTTAGGACAGCACGATAAAGCGCTCGAGTGGTATGGGCGACAACTGGCTGGAGAGGAGGAAGCATTGGGAGGAGACCACCCAAATACCCTTTCCACGGTACATAGTATGGCATCTATTTTCAACAAACAGGGACATTATGACAAAGCTCTGAAATGGTATGGGCGGGCATTAGCCGGGAGGGAAAAGGCATTAGGAGGAGACAACCCACACACTCTCTCTACAATCCACGATATGGCATCAGTATTCAACGTGCAAGGAAAGTATGAGAAAGCGTTAGAGTTGTACGGGCGAGCGTTGGCTGGAAGGGTAAAGGCATTAGGAGAAGACAACCCAAACACCCTCACTACAGTCCACAATATGGCATCCGTATTCTATTGCCAAGGGCGGTATGACAAAGCCTTGGAATGGTACAGGCGGGCATTGGCAGGAGGGGAGAAGATACTAGGAGTAGGCCACCCAGACACCCTAGCCACGGCCCATGAGATGGCATCAATACTCCAGAGCCAAGGCTACTATGACGAAGCGCTTGAGTGGTTTCAGCTTGGGGAGGAAAAAGCTTTGGGAATGGACCACCCAAGCACTCTCACGACAGTCAATAATATGGCATCACTATTCAGTAACCAAGGTGATTACGACAAGGCGCTGGAGTGGTATGGACGGGTATTGGTTGGTAAAGAGAAGGCATTCGGAGCAGATCACCCAGACACTACCACGGCAGTCCATAATATTGCATCCGTATTCAAGAAGCAGCAACAGTATGACAAAGCAATGGAGTGGTATAGAAGAGCATTGGGAGGGTTTGAGAAGGCATTGGGAGGAAATCACCCAAATACTCTTGCTTCGATCCATAATATGGCATCAGTATTCGAAAAGCAAGAACTGTACGATATAGCGCTGCAGTGGTACGGGCGAGCATTGTCCGGGAGGGAAAAAGCATTGGGAGTCGACCACCCAGACACTCTCACCACGGTCCATCATATGGCATCAGTTTTCGATAGCCAAGGACAGCACGACAAAGCCTTGGGGTGGTATGGGCGTGCATTGGCCAGGAGGGAGAAATCGATCGGTAACAGCCATTCATTGACCCAAACTACAATCCGTTGCCTGATTGACCTCTATGAAAGAAGTGGGCAAACCAAACAAGCTCAAAGCCTCCGGACACGCCTGTGTGTGTCCAATAGACCCAGTGCTCAAAGTCGCTGGTTGCAGCTAGCGGACTTGTTGAAACCTGGCTGGTTTGCTCTTGTTACTGTTGTTTTTGTTGCCTTTGCAACTTCCTTTCTCTTCCGTCGCTCTCTTTCTGTTTCCTGGTCTATTTAGTCTCCTCAGTTTGGCTGTTGAACCACTCGGGAATTTCTTTGGTAGCACAGGTTTTTTCGTTGTTTCACAGTTATCAATACGGTAGTGAGGCAGTGTTTGGTTAGTGCACGGTAGTTGGTTTTAAGCTGTCGGAGGGATATAGAACTCTAGAGTACCCTGTATGTTAGCTGTGGTATGATGGACATGTTGTTTCGCGGACCACTATCGCCTGAGTTTCTTTTGTACGTGTACGGTGAACACGGACTGAATTTATCTTGCTACCTAGCTTTGTTTTGATCTGATTTTTTTGTGGGTTGCAAATTAGCATGCTTTGACCCTTGAATTCGGGTGGCTCGACATATCCCTCGCCGGCCTCCCAGTACGGGGTAATGAATATTTAAATAAATAATAAATAGAATTTCTAGGATTACTTTCCTAAATAGTGGACTTTTCTCTATACCCTTTTTTTTTCTTTTTTCAAGTCTAAACGCTGATTCGAATTAAAGGTCATGCGGCGGCCCCGTTTCCTACTTACATCTGTATCCGCCAACGTAATCAAGACTGTGAAGGACCCAAACTACCAATCCGACCTCTCCGGTTGTTTCTACCCTCTCTCAAAATCATATATTGATGCTGGAAGCCAGCGTCCTCGGACCTTCGCCTCCATCTGGCCTTCCTGTACATAAAAAGAGATCGTCTGATTGAAGAAGATGACCACCGAGCTGGTGATCTTCCTTGCTCCCCTCTGCCCCCCCACGAGCCAGTGTGCTTTAATGATATCCTTCATGCCTGTCTTCTTCACATCCTGTATAGTGTCTGCCATGGGTCGTTGGCAGGCAATTCCGTGCACCACAAAGGCTCGTGTTAACATACTCTGAGTCGGCTGCCCTTGCGTGCTTGTTGTATTTGGTAGGTTAGGGTCTACCTGCCAGTCGTTCCACCTGACGTCTAGTAGTCTGTTTTTTGGTGATAGGGGGGGTCACCAGGGCCACGTCTTTTCTCTATATCTAAGAACGACACTCTTCAAGTTTGATATGAACCACCTTTACTTCCGAGTCCTAAATATCCTAGGACTGCTAGTACACTACGTTCTTTGCATAAACTACCAGCGGATTGTTTCCATCCGAGTATCTCTTTTGTTTCTAATAGATGGTGGATTCCTCTACTCGATTTGTTTTTCTACCGGCATGACGGATTATTAAGGAAATATTTCTACCGGCCGGCTATTGTTTTTGGATTATGCAGGACCAAGAGGTCCAATTCTCTCTGCGCGATCATGTAGATTACTTTGACTCGAACCCATATAGGTCTGCTTTCCATAGCTATGGCCGTAAACATCCTAATAAACATGCGGAGGAAAGTAAATTCGGATACAGTGCCTTGAGAAAAGCTGGCTATGCACTAGAGTTGACATGCTGTCTATATTTTAGTTAGGCTTTTGGAAAGGGGATTTTAGCCCAGTACTGGATACAAATAGCATACGAGTTCTAAACGGTCAGAGCCAGCGGATTCTTGAACGATGTCTATTTTACTCTATATCAAAGTTCACGAAGGTGTCAGATTATAAATTTATGAGGGATAAGAATCCAAATAATTAAAAGTATGGAAAAGCTATATGTGTGAGGGTTTCGGATTAATGTATGCACTGTATATAGACCAACCCCAAAGAGAGACAGTCACACATGTTCTACCCTCGGCTCTTTCCAGATCTACCGAGCTGCACTCTTTACCTGCCGCCTGTGGCCATCCCCAATATAAACCGCTGAATAACAAGGCTCTCGGCAAACTTAAACCCCGCCAATACACCAGACCGACCCATTTGGCTGGTACCACAACTTCCCCTTTGTGAAAGCATGCTCTTCACAACACGCCCTGGTATTTGGCTGTGTAACTGTACATCCGGTCGCGGGCATCGGCACGCCTATTATCATCAATATTATTAACATTATTATTCCCAAGCGATTAATATATATCCTAGTACATATATGTACAGTCAGGTGGCAAAAAGAATTGGACAACCCCCCTGCATAAAGAGGCCCAAACACTGCATATTTGAGACTTTTGTATGGGTTTGGGTTAGATGATATACATTGCATTTGTATGCAGCGTCCAATTCTTTTTGCCACCTAGCTGTACCAGGGGTGGGGGGATTTGAGTGTGACAGGGAGGCACTTACATCCCGAACTGAGTCCCGGCGAAATATACGGGTACGAAGTCCAAGTAACAAAGGTACAACAGGCAGGTACGTAGTTGAGTGAGCAGGTGGGAAGCGTGCGCTTGTTGAGTGCCTCGGAGTCGGCGCCGGCTGCGGAACTTGTTACTGGCATTGGGTTGGCAGATGTAAGGGTGGGGATCAACCCGAGGAGGATGACGGAAAGCTTGAATTGCATCTTGAGGTAGCGATATATTGATATCAGTAGTAAAGTAATTAGGCTGGAAACTATTGTGTGGTCAACCTGAATGTATATTGGAGCGTCGATGGGGGAAAGGATGGTCATTATGGAGTCCTCGGTTCTCTTTATCTGTTCGATTCATGGTGTTGTTACTTTTTCCCTCCAAACCGGTGAAAGCACTCGCTTCCTCCCAAACCGGTGTACGAAGTCCCGCGAACTAAGTATAGGAGGCGGAATATCGGCAATGACCATTTACCCGTGCAGGCTGGCGGTACAGAAGTGTTTCTGTTCCACTAGTATGTGTGTAGCCGAGAAAACTATGGGTGTAACACTACGTAAACACTACTCAAAGGGGAAGTGACGGCAGCTATATGTATATGGGCGCAGACACAGATATAGGCGAGCCTATGCGAGCTCTACTGTGATAGGTTACACAACGTACGCGTGGTATCCGGTCAATAAAGTGGACTCATGGTCTAGCGAAGTCCCAGGAGTCCGCATGTCAGATTCACGAATCGTCTTCTGAGGACCGGAAATTAGTGTCTATAACCAAGGGCCAACAGCTGAATTCGAAGACGGTTTCATGCTCAGTCGACAATAGCTATATACATATATAACATTAACAATCAGTAAATACGATCCCCACTAGCCCCACATTCCAGTGCCACATGTTGGATAAAATGGGAGTTCTAAGTGGACGAATGCAAAAGCAAGAAGGAGCTTCATAACGGCAAGCTGAACTGTTTGCGCAAGCTATAAAATAATCCCCCCATCAATGGCTTTATGCTTGTTCCAATACCTAGATTATGAATTTTATTTAGCATGCCTCGTTCCCTGATATTGTCACCGTGTCTTCCGTCAATGGCAACCGGCAGCTGTTCGATGGTTGAGAATGGTCGACACACCATTCGTGATCGCCAGAGTTGGCTCGCAGGTTCGAAGACATACATGGGATACCTGTATTTGTTTGCACTGGGACTATTTTCAAGTTCTAGATCCATTGCCATGGTCGTAAACATCCCACCCCTTCGAATGGAAAGGTGAGGCTCGGGAACTTTGTAAAAATCTTGTGCCCTGGAAATGACGTAACATCCACCTATGTCTAGGTTCGTAGTAGCAATTCCCGTTTCTATAAACTTACAAGACAGATTATAATATGTATATAAACAAACCCTCCAGTCATTCCCCGACAGGAGGAAGTCGCACATGATCGTCCGGAGTTGCAATCTTTCCTTATCACCAGTGTAAGTTAGGAGCACGCAGAAGATAACGACCTATACCGGAGTACATATGTTGTATAGCTCTTGTTTCTATCGGTACTCCGTACCTATATCCACAAATTTTGCTAGTGTTCACTAAATGAAAAAATCGGTCGTCCACGTGACTTGTGTAATCGGAGCTTGTCATACCCTGTGTAACTGAAGCTACGTAAGGCTATGTACATACTGAGGTACCTATAGATGTGCGGCTGAAAAGAAGTTAATGTTGCCTAAACTGTGTGACCTCATTGGGTACTGTAGAGATTGTTTGATTCCATATTCCTTTTGTTGTTTATGTGGCTTCTTTAAGCCATGCATGTGTCGATGCCGCGCATCCTTGATGAGCTTCTTGAGGGATTCATGCATATATTGAAAGTATCGTCACCTCGCAGAAGATCAATTTGGGGGGGCTTGGCTCACATGCATTTAGTACCATACATGGACTAAGGTAATCGACCAATAGCAGAAATGAGTCAAAGTTATCGTAGTGTAATAATCTTCAGTCACCAGCTGCACGTCGTTGCGGTTTGGACTATCCACTGAGACATTGTTATTAGCTTGACCTCGATAATCCCAGTGCCTGCACAACATACTTAGATGGGTGCCGGCTAACACATTATAGCAGGCTATCTAAGATCTGTGACTCCTTGCCAAGTCGACTACAACACGTTGAAGTAACTTATGACCCCGCCGAGTCAAAACAAACTCATCCTCCTACCCCTCCGATACCTCCCGATTATACCGCTCTCTATTATTTCCATATTTTCCAATAGCCTGACTTGAGGTACTTCTCGAATGCTTCATGTGCGGGTATTCTTAACCAGACTAGGTATTCGTAAGCCTCTTTGGAGAAAATTATCAACTTCAAACGACGCGCATCAGTGTTTATAAGAGGAGATGTCATCGATATCTCAAACGTCGGAGAAAAAACGCAGATTACAGCGAGTCTTTATTCAGCTAGCCCTATTGCCAGAAATCAACTACCATCCTCCGAGGTAGCGCTGCTTTATTTCCAAAGGGGATTGAAAGCTCCGGATGCCAACCCCTAATTATACCACAGCCTACAATCTGCGAAAGGGACCCCCTAAGGGACTGCGCCAGGAGGGAACTACAAATCACAATATCTACCATCATTTGTGCTGCAACAGAGGTCAGAGAAACAGTTTTGTTTGAAACCTGAACTAATAACATGCAAATTCATAGGTCTTACGATTCATTTCCACTCCATTACTGACTAGCTTCAGCAACAAAGTATAGTATACTGTCAATGAAAACGTGCTATCAACTAAAAGCTTTACGTCCATGAATTGAAGCTATTCTTGAAGGGGCCCTCCGGTCTCGGATGCACGCATGAGGGGAGACCTATCCAAAGAGGTGAACACGACCGCCTCGATCGCGTTAATCAATCTTGAGTGTTAGGGAAGAGTCCAGTCAAACCACGACCACAACCACACAGGCAAGGGGGTGGCGCCAAAACCCATTAGGTTCACTTACAATACCGGTGTCCCAGGGCCAAACTCCGACAGCCACAAGTCCCTGCCTCATTATACTATTTGGTTTAGAGAAGCCATCTCATCAACGAACGTACTGCCGGAATTATTCACTTGACGTAGTGTGGGCTCGCATACTTACGTTTTAGCGACTACTCCGCAGATCCCTCCTGAGATGATACTTAGCTGGCGAACCGAATCAGCTGAGATTATCTTACTTCGGTCAGCACTCATACACTACTTTGAACACTCGATTAGAGGGCAAACGTTTATTCCGCCCCGGCAGTTGTTTGGAAATGGACTCGCACAAGGTGATCCTCGCAAAGATCCAGGTAGCGAGCGGAGGAGGCAAGGGAATTTACTTACATCTACATGTGTATTAGGTAAGAACATGTGGACAGCAGCTCTTTCAAATCACAGCTACTTTTCTTGAGCACGGAGGTCACAACCCTAGGCGCTAGCAAGATACTAGACTGCCCTCCGCCCCGCAGCTGCTCCGTCAGTGGATTACCTCCCAGAGTTCTGTCCCCTACAAATTCTGCTACCACCCCTTCGAGATCGCTGGAGCCCTCGAACCAAACTACGGAAATGTTGCGGGGATAATGGAACTATCTACCTACTTTACCAGCCATATTGGTGTTAACCAGCTTCAACTACAATCTACACTCATAGCAGCCTATTTGACAAGTTCGACGGAGGTGGGATAGGTTAACTGGATCGCGGTCGGTCAGCGGAGAATGGGCATTTGGAGGTATTGCAACAAAGCAGATTTTGAAGAAAAGGAAAAACGTATGAGGTGGTGCGAGCTGTATTGAAGCCTTCGTGAATGGGTCGGGTTGCCCCACACCCTACGCTTACAGTTTGTTTGTTTGTTCATGCGGTGATTTCATTCATTTTCGTCTTTAGGTGATTTGGACATCTTGGCTCCCAGTCACTGGCAGCCTTAGTCACACCATGCTACAACCCAAGAATATTTTACTTCCATGACAGTGCAGATTCGAGGTTTTTCATATCTGTGTCTAGAGCAGCGGGGGCGATCTCTGGTATGTCCGCTCCCTCTCTTGCAGGTATCTTGTGTGAGCAGGTATTATCTTCCGCAATGGGGTCATGGCATATTTTCTGGAGCGGGTCTAGTGGTACAAAGTGATAGTGGTAGGCGGAGAAGGTACCACATGAGGTCAGAAGGAACAGAGCTAGATTTGCGTATTCGGAGAAATTCCTATATCGTATTATTCTTTGTCTCTGTTTTCCGTATAGTATGTACTAGTTCAGTTCTCAAGATTTATGTATTCCTATGTTAGAAAATGGTAGATATTGTCGCGGACTTATTGCATGTGGGACAAGTAATTTAGTGTGCCAGCTCAATATAGATGCATTTGACATCAGTTAGGGTTCACCAAAAACATGTCCGGGGCCTGTATATAGTGACAGCTTATCGATAAGCTTTCTCAGAGTTTGAATTACTAGATTAGGCTAGTATATCCGAATTCAGTACTGGTACCCTAAAAACCTCCGGTTATAAACCCCTGCAAACAAGTCCTTAGTCAACTACGTGAATAAAGACCTAGAATAGAGCATCCTTAGTTACCTTGGTTACTATCACGAAACTTCAGTCTGACAAAATCTCGTGACTAAGACCATGCACGAGCGTAAGGACAAACTCCGGGGAGCTCAAGTCAGCTTGGTACCGGTCTTGCAATTTTGCAGTGTATTCAGAGTTCAAACAAGTTAATCTGCCGCCGCAGCTACGTACAAATAAAGAAGATTAAATCAAAGCTCGGTACAAAGGGAAGTTCAATCCATACAAAGGAAATTCATGAGTGATAATGGTCCTAGAAAACAGCATGTCCATAGCCGACCAACATACTATTTTTTGCAACAGGGGTATTCGAATATTCTACAGAATTCTGTATCCCTCCAACAGATAGAAGACAAAACTAGGCACACCGCCTGATCAATAACTTGTGAAAATAACCAAAGAGACATTGGAATATTCGAATGGTTGAGAAGTCCAGCTGGGCTCCAGTCTCCCTTTGGGCGTCCAACGACGGAAGGCACCACCAGGTGTTGGTGGGGCATTGCTATACCGGCACAATAAATATCAGCAAGTGGGGTCATCCATGCTTCTTTGTTGCTTTAATTGCTCGGGTCATTGAGCAAATGCAGGCGTCTGCGGAGAGTTTGAGCCCGGTCAGTTTGCCCAATTTTTTCGTGGAGGTCGACCAAGCAGCGGATCGTATTTTGTGTGGATGGGTGGTCGGTACTTATCGAGCTCTCCCTCCCAGCCAGCGCTCGTCCATACCACTCCAGGGCTTTGCCATAGTGTCCTTGGTTGTTGAATACTGATGCCATCTCATGGACCGTAACGAGAGTGTCTGGGTGGTCTACGCGCAATATCCTCTCCCTCCCAGCCAACGCTCGCCCATACCACTCTAGTGCTTTGGCATACTGTCCGAGGTTCTTGAATACTGACCCCATCTCATGGGCCGTGGTGAGAGTGTCTGGGTGGTCTATTCCCAATGCGTTCTCCATCCCAGACAACGCTCGCCCATGCCACTCCAGCGCTTCCTCATACTGCCCCTGTTTGTTAAATACGGATGCCATACCCTGGACCGTGGTAAGAGTGCTCGGGTGGTTCATTCCCAATGCCTTTTGCCTCCCAGCCAAAACTCGCCTATACCATTCCAGCGCTTTGTCATACTGCCCTTGGCTATCGAGTACGGATGCCATGCCATGGACCGTAGTGAGAGTGCTTGGGTGATCTACTCCCAATACCTTCTCCGTCCCAGCCAATGCTCGCCCATACCATTCCAGAGCGTTGTCGTACTGTCCTTGGTTATCGAGTACTGATGCCATACCGTGGACCGTAGTGAGAGTGTTTGGGTGGTCTACTCCCAATGCCTTCTCCACTCCAGCCAATACTCGCCCATACCATTCCAACGCTTTGTCATACTGTCCTTGGTTGTGGAATACCGCTGCTATATTGTGGACTGTGGCAAGAGTGTCTAAGTGTTCTACTCCCAATGCTTTCTCTTCCCCAGCCAATGCCCGCCCATACCACTCCAGCGCTTTGTTATACTGCCCTTGGTTATTGAATACAGAGGCCATCTCATGGACCGTGCTAAGAGTGCGTGGGTGGTCTGCTCCCAATGCCTTCTCCATTCCAGTCAACGCTCGATCATACCACTTCAGCGCTTTGTCGTATTGAGCTTGGTGAGCGAATACTGATGCCATCCGATGGACCGTGTCTAGAGTAAGTGGATGGTTTACTCCCAATGTCCTCTCCTTCCCAGCCAATGCTCGCCCATACCACTCCAGGGCGTTGTCGTACTGTCCTTGGTTATCGAGTACTGATGCCATACTATGGACGGTGGTGAGAGTGTTCGGATGGTCTACTCCCAATGCCTTCTCCTTTCCAGCCAACGCTCGACCATACCACTTCAGCGCTTTGTCATATTGAGCTTGGTGAGCGAATACTAATCCCATCTTATGGACCGTGTCAAGCGTTTCTGGGTGGCCTACTCCTAATGCCTTCTCCTTTCCAGCCAACGCTCGACCATACCACTCCAGCGCTTTGTCATATTGAGCTTGGTGAGCGAATACTGATGCCATCCGATGGACCGTGTCAAGAGTTTCTGGGTGGTTTACTCCCAATGCCTTTTCCCTCCCAGCCAAAACTCGCCCATACCACTCCAGAGCATTGTCATACTGTCCTTGATTATCGAGTACTGATGCCATACTATGGACGGTGGTGAGAGTGCTTGGGTGGTCTCCACCCAATGTCCTCTCTTCCCCAGCCAATGCCCGCCCATACCACTCCAGTGCTTTCTCATACTGCCCTCGATTTGCAAATACCGATGCCATCTCGTAAACTGTAGTGAGAGTTCCTTCATGGTCTACTCCCAATGTCCTCTCCTCCCCAGCCAACGCTCGCTCATACCACTCCAGCGCTTTGTCATACTGCCCTTGGTTATCAAACACGCATGCCATTTGATGGACTGTGTAAAGGGTGTTTACGTGCTCTGCTCCCAAGACCTCCTCCCTCCTATCCAACGCTCGTGTATACCACTCCATTGCCTTACCATTCCTCCCATGCCTGATGTATACTGCACCTAAGCTATCCACCCCATTCGGCATTTCCATGTTACCCACTCCTAGGTACTGTGTCGTGTATTGCATTACTGCATCAACATGTGGCATAGCCTGCTGCTCGAATATCCAGTCCTCCGTGCTCATCCCATCGCCGGAATTGCGAACCCCTGATGCAACTATTTCGAAAGCCTCCCTTGCTTTCTCGATTTCCTTTTGCGGCTCTGATTTGAGTCGAAGCCTAGCCCAAGAATGCACTAAAGGGTGGATACTGAAGCTGTTGTCACTACTGCCTCGCTTCACTAGGGAGTATGAGAACAAGGTCCTGATCGATTGTTCCAACCCAAGATCTAAGAATATCAATACCATAATTACCATTAGCAATGTCTCTGAAAGTATACCCAACATGTTCATACCGTGTTCTCCTAACTTTAGGCCACGCCGTAGCAACTCTTCCCGGATGTCCTCGTGGTCAAAGAACCCACAGATCAGGAGTAACTCCGCAGCCTTTGGACACTTCTCCTGGATTGCCTTGAACGATATCTCCCATGTAGCAAACACCGATCTATCTTCCCTTGCCCCTGTCCACCTTTGGCTAAGAAGATATCCTGCATTAGTTTGGTATTCTTTCAGATATCGGCTCAATGAATACTGAGCTATATGGATATATGCTCCAGCCTGACTCAAAGCAAGCGGTAGGTATCCCAACTCCAGTGCTATAGTACTGGCAGCAGTTTGCTCTAGGTGTGCATTATCAGGTTAGGTGCTGATCATGAGAAACATAGTAGCGCATCACACTGGGAAACCGCCCACCATGGTGACCAGGGAACTCCTCAAACAAGCTCTAGACATATCTGTTTGTAAGCCGAATACCCTCAGTATTGGGGAAGCATTATACATGTATGGTAGTCTCTCAGTCCAAATAGGCAAGAGCGTATGTGAGTTGCCATGGAACCAATGTTGGAAAATATATTGTTGGACCGGAGGTCATCCGAAAAAAATAAGAGCAGTTAGGAGGGCGGTGAGTCACCCACTATATTCCCTCTAAAAACCTCCTGTGCAACCATATATTTTCCAGGCATAGTTTTAGCAGCAACTTAGATGCCTTTTGACATGAGAAACTACCAGACGTGTACATCTTTCCCCAAAATGTGAGCCTATCCGGCCTAGCAAGGGTTGAGATATGCCGAAAAGCCATTTGAGCGGTTACCCGGTCATAAATTTTAGGGGTAAACAGTTATAGGTGTTACTTACCGGTAGATACCAGGTCCTCTAACCTTGGAATTGCACATGTGCTAAGCAGTAACTGTATTGCCTCTGTAGGGTGCATTTGCTGCACTTCAAAACCCCTTCGACCATGTTGGATAGTCTCACGCCGCCTGCTTGTAATGATCACCGTTCCATGATTGCATGATGGAAGATATTCCTCTAAATTAACCAAGTCGAGATCGTCGAGGTTGTCGAATACAACTAGCCAATTTGTATTTTCTGGCGCTGCAAGCCATTGCTTAACTGCATCCACAACATGTTGTGCCTCTGATTCTGATGTGACCGTGAGGCATCCTGTGGAATCCAGTTTTCCAGCCATGCCCAATAGCCGACTAACACCTGTAACGTCCTCTGAGAGTCGTATATGGCGCTGAATAAGCTGCTTCATGATCTGAGTGAATCCAAGTATTGTAGTCTGAACACTGGCCGCATTGACCCAAAAGACTGAGGAGTAGGCTTTATAATGCTGATAGACATACTCCAATGCAAGCTGTGTTTTACCCATACCCCCGGTACCATAAAGCACAACGATATTCCACCTATCTTTGCCTGCTTCTATCTCTCGCCTCAGGTCCTCGAGAAGGTATTCTCTCCCAACAAAGCCACAATTTTTCTGAACATTGAGAAATAACGGAATATCGAAAACGAGTTTCAAGGGAGAGTTAACCGGAAGTATTGTAGAGCTTTGCGATGGCGGAAGCACTCGAAAAAGTCCATCATTGAGTCCTGTCAGCTTTTTCAGTAGCTCCTCTAGCTTTGCATTATCCGAAAGAACCCAGCAGAGTTTGAGATAGAGAGGTAGGGATTGTTGCACTCGATCCATTGCCTGGGTCATGGATTTGATCTCGTCACCAAGTCCAGGAAGAACCTCTTTGTTTTCCAGTACTTGAGGGTTTTCTAATAGGCGCAGGTCATCATTGGTAATGCCTGGAACTGGTATTTGAGCACTTGTTGTGCTTGGACCCGGGGATTTTGACCGGCCGCGGAGCCTAACTGGTAATACCGACAATCGATCTCGTAGCCGTACCACCCGTTTTGCCCCTCCACCTCCAATAGCAATCGACTCCTGTACCACAATTCCATATTTTGCTTGCAGCTTATCAACACTGGCAAATACTGCAACTATTCTTGCCAAACTTGCAGTAGCATATCTGTATCGGTAGTCCCCAGGATCAAGTCGCTGCTGCTGGTTGAGGTCACTCCCGAAACCCCAGGCTTGCTCCCACCCCTTTAGGAGAAGTCCCTGTGTGCGTAGCTGATGTAGGATTGCATCGTAGGTGGAGCCAACATTACTCACGCCATCGAAAATCTTGTAGCAATCCATCGCAGCCTTAGCTAACTGCCCTGCAAGACCGACAACTCCGATAGTGAAGCCAGCTAATTCCATAATTCGTCTAATTCAGAATAACTAAAGATATTCAATGTTAAGATAAATACTCCAAATTATGTGCAAAGTAAGAAACACTATGGCCCATACCTTGAGTATGCGTGTTGTATTTTTGCGGAAATTTATGTTGCGATACTTTGACTGAAAGGTTAACGCCGAACACCGTTCGAGCGCTGGATTTGCGGGGCTGCGGCTGATAGTTACATTCTTTCGGCCAATAAGATCAAGTATCTACAGTACATGCATACGTTGTTCTGGTGGCACTAGCATTACGGTACCCTGTAATTCGGTATAGGTACTCTGTACAGCTATATAATAACAAGGATTTGAAGCTACTGTTTATATACAATACCGGTAGTTATAGATATAAATAGTTCTATGCATGGAAATGGTTTTTGTCAAGTTTGCATCCTTGGTAGCGGTGCGAAACCGCTGTCGATCATGACCCCTGTTCGCATCGATTGATTTCACTCGCACCATAAGCACAATACAGTGTGGGTACTCTGGTTGACAAGGGTAAGCACCATTCTCTACCTAGTACCTGCTCAGGTTTGACCTCCCCCGAATCGCAGCCTTCATATCGTTCACGAATTCCGCGTGAATATAAGCAACCGAGGGTGCTTTTGATAAGATCACGTGAATGGATGGACTTTCCCAAACGGGAGAATGGGCTTGGCTGACAACCCAATATTTTAGAAAAAATCTTCTCCGTTATAGGAACCTTGAATTTCTATGGTATGTATGTATTCTTAGGAAACCTGCCAATAACGAGGGCTTCTTATTTTCGCATACAAATTCTAGCAAAACTAGAGCTCCATTGCTTATATCGAGACTTCACTGAGGTAGGCTCCCCGAGGCTCCTAGCGGTCGACTTCATTATATTGTCGCCATTTTATGACTAAACCCTATTCTGAGCGGTCTCGTCCTGGCAGCAACTAGTCTGGTTGGCACAAGCTCTCGTAGAGAGGCAGCAACAATCCTAGATAAAGTCGACGTCGTCTCTAGGGCTTTTAAACTTTGCAGGTTGGAATTCAGAAGTTTTTGACCCAAATATTCCAGCACGTGACCACCCAGCTTGGGCATGCGCACCCGGCAAAGCTAGCCCGTTTGGTCGAGGGCAGAAATGTTGTAACGGCTAGGACAAAACGTGATCACTGGGTTGCGTCGTCACCGATTTACTGTACTCCCCCAAACCGCACATAGGGATCAAAGCAACAATTACTGCTCCTGGTAAACTCTTCGGGGCTAATAACAAACTGCAGCTGGGGTTTATATTACTGTAAATAACCATAATACCCTTCCTTTTGTCCCAGCTCTCTCTCAGGGAATCGAACTTGTGCTCCATGCACACCGGGCTCATAACCTGTTGGAGAATGTAATCGCTAGGACAAACGTGATCACGTTTGCCTAGACACCGATGGTATACTGTACCCTCACAGGAAAAAGCAGAAATCGATAGCAGTACGAGAACATGAGCACATGTATTTAATCTGAGCATAAAATCTAGTGTTATGCTTGGAAGTTCTCCTACTTGCATGCTAGATGGATATGTCACGGTAACCAGTGTGCACATCTCCGGTTTTCGCTTTTTAAATGCCAGGGCTTCTGTACATGGTCTTTGCATTGTTCACTGTCTGGTGTCGAGAATAGTATTCATCATGTTCTGCCTGCAAATTAAATTAGATTGGTCTTGCTGTGTCGATTACTTAAGCGGTCTAAAGGGTTGCCCTTTTGTAAGGAATACACGCTACCGATTACACCCGAGATGTTGGGACCTGATCCGCATAGAGCCTATATTATGGTGAAAGTATAAAAGCAGGGACCGCCTGAAGCCTATATTATGGTAAAAAGCATATAATGCCGGGATATGATGTAT
>Ga0307511_10000696_pt1 | contig 35909 bp, 33 predicted proteins | sample 13_EM_MG_FD_200266 | JGI IMG/M metagenome (GOLD analysis project Ga0307511, IMG submission 200266) | Populus trichocarpa ectomycorrhiza microbial communities from riparian zone in the Pacific Northwest, United States - 13_EM | ecosystem: Host-associated > Plants > Roots > Unclassified | place... | reverse complement strand
GCCCCCCCCCTCCCCACCACCACCTCCACCCCTCGCCGACGCCGCCTCATTAGCCTTCATCTCTCTCCTCCTCATCCACAACCCCACCAAAAACATCACTGCCGCTCCAACCGCCATACCGGGAAAGAAACCCGTCACAATCGCTTTCACAGGGAACTGCTCACATGCATCGACACAGCTCTCCTTCGTAGCCTCAATCAGTGCCGTGCAAGTCTGAGTTGTCCCGCTATTTCCATCTTTTGGGTTCAACTTTGCACATTCATCCCGAAGCTTGTAGCTCGCTGGTATATTCTGGTCCTGCAGTTTACACCCCCTAGATGCTTTATCGCAGTCGTAGCCGATGGGGCAACATTGACTGTCGGATCCACAGGTGGAGAGGGAAGAGGAGCAGGTGATTGGCTGGATGAAGGAGCAGTCTTCACCGGAGGGACAGCAGATTACGCTGGTGGCGTTGTTGAGGGGAATACATTCTGCGGTGCTGGGGCAGCAGAAGCGGCTGGCGGGGGAGGGGCACCTGGTGTTTCCGGCGGTGGTACAGGTGCTTTGGCGTTTTTGGAGGATGGGGGGGAAGGCGGTGGAGGGATCGAGGGTGGGGAGAGATGCTAAGGGATTGAGAGCGTGGACCGCATGCGTATTTATTGATAATGTGAAAAGGAGGATGGAGGTGAAAGATGATATGAAGGTATGTAGTCGTATTCGCGGTAGAGCCATTGTTGAGTCGGTCTATATATATAACAAATTCCCGTCCAGTGTCGGTGGCTGGGGGTTAAAGATTGATATCCACCTCTCATCACCACCACGGCCGCCTCCAATTCTTCAAGCCTCGGAGTACGTATGATTTTTCGTCCCCTGTTTGCTTGCTGTTTACTGATTGACACCCAATTTTCCCGTAGCAGGCTTCCTCCAGAAAATCTTACAAGATGTCAACTTTGAATATCCAGGTTGTTGGAGTGTGTGTAGGGAGCAAAGCTTCTTTGCAGGCGCCACGCGACCAGAGTCCTCGATGTTGGGTAAGCCCGAGTAAGTACTGAAGTATACCTACCGCTGACGATAGTCTGTAACGAACCCGGGTACTGAATTTCAAGCTCGCGATTCTGGCGCCGTAGATCTTCCGGTCGATCGGCCCGATGCGTTCTAGACGTCTTATCGGATTAAGATGGTGCACTCTGAACCCAAAATATCAAATTCAAAGAATTCAAACCTAAGAAATCAGACCTATGCATCCACCGAGGAGAACGAAGAGAATCAGAATCACTAAAACGAGCGAATCAAATTCTGTGGCGGCTACACTCTACCCTTCTTCAATTGCAACCCACACACTTCCACCCATCCAGCCACCAATCTCCTTCCGCTGGTAGGCTGAAGATTGCCGACCGGCCTTTCCTCTCCATACACGCCGCCATTAGTTCGCTTAGGCTTAGTGTGCAGGGTTCGTGCATTTTGACCGGGGCGATTCTTCCACATGGCAGATATGGATGGGGGATAGCTTGGCTGTTGGTGGGGGTGAGAAGGCGGAAAGGCCGTGAGGGTGAATGGAGGTTGGGTTCTGATGGTAGGGTACTTGCGGCCCTTTTCTCCGAGGTAAGTACAGAAAGTCGTGATTGATGAATTTGGGTGGAAACTTGGAAACATCATCTCACAGGCTGTCTCTCAGAATGCAGGGCAGGGCATTGTCAACTCCGACCTCATTTCCTAACCCCAAGTTTCAAGTTCGGGGTTGTACCAGCCCAGCCTCTCAACTCAAACTAAGTAGAGTAACTTCGCCGAGAATTACTATTTTGAGTGGGACGGCTTGCGAGGGTTCCACTTTGAGCCTCGTGAGAGCGGTTTAGTCCCAGAGCACCTTGTTTCCTTGTTTCCTGCTGCTTGCGCCATATGCGCGTGCGCGGCAGTTGGTACGACACACTCGACAAACCCCACATGCATACTATTTTTGTGAATCAGTTTGATTGGTTTGTTTGCATGAGTAAGGCAGACCCTTGACTTAACTCTCCTTGTTTATTTGTTTATCTGGTTATGATTCAGGGATCATCATACTGCAACCCGCTGCCACATTTCGCAAACCCCGGCCTCAATGACGCGGAGCCCAACATCTTATTTTGAACCCTGTAATATCAAACAGGCACCATCATCATCTCCGTACAACTTACAACTCGGCTCCAGGTATTAGATATACAGATAGAACACTGTAGAGTAGGAGTCATAAAATCAACCTAGGGTAATCACCAATAGACTACAATAACTTCTCTACCCGGCCCGAAATATCAAACTGCAAGCTACAACATGTCAACCCCACTGGATGCACCTAGTCTCGCCGCCGCTGACGCCATCCTATCTCCTCCCATGGACACCAATGCACCCCCAACCACTCCTCGAGATCTCTTCACCCTACTTACCAACGCCCTAACCCACTATCCAGTAATCCAACTCCTCGCTACTCACCTCCATGACACCGACCTCGTCAATCTCATGCTCACCTCCCGCGCCATCTACCACACCATCGTCCCCAGCCGCGCTGCAATAAAAAAATTCACTTGTGGAGGTGTCAACCGGTGGATATTTGGGTGTTGCGCTTGCGGGGCTCAGGTTTGCGATGTATATCTAACTTCACCTCACCTCGATTCAGCTATTCCCACTAACCATAAGCGGAGCCTGCAGTATTGCTGCTACGACGTCTTCCTCCCCGAGGTCATCTCCCTGGGTACCCGCTGGCCTACCGAAGAAGATAAACTACACAATGACAAATTCTTACGAAACCCAGCATCTGACTATGAGTTTTCAGATGCAAAGAAATGCTGTTTGGGGTGTTGGAAGATTAAGCCGGCGTGGTGGATTAAGGAAAAATATCAGGAGAGAGCGAGGAGGGGTGGGTTATTCCTTCGGATGCATGTGAAGAAGGGGGAAGGTCAGTGAGGAAGTTGGAGGGGGGTTAGCTATGTGCGGGGGCTTTATTTTTTCCTCTCAGCCGTGGCATGAGTTGTTTATCTTGCTGTTCCGGGCAAAGTTTTGGGATGGAACCAAGAGTTTGACTGCCTTTGTTTACAACCCAGTAATATATCCAAACAGGAGGGGTTCAAGTGCTTCAAGTAAAGCACTAATAGTGGTCCTTACCCAGGGAAGGACAAAATGCAGTTTTCTTTTCTTTAGACCACAAAGACTAAGTAAGGATTTGACAGTTTACATGTCTACGTCTTCCAGGCTCTGGGAGTGAAACTCCACGAAAACTTGGATTCCTTCAGATGCATACCAGGATATGTTCGGACCGTGACTCTGATACTCGAGCTATTCTCAATACAATTACTCCTTAGCTATAGTTTCCTATATAACTGCCTTCTAAGTAATTACCTAGGGGCACCCTAGTCAGTGTGCTATGAGCGGGAGGCACATTATATTACTCAAAACCTACATGGATCTCCCCTAATGACTACCCCCGTATACAAATATATAAAAGTAAAGTAGGATTCCAGTCCACAATCGAATCTTCGCAATTCTACAGCCATCATCATCATATATATAGATATTCCCCCCCTTGCAAAGTTCATTTTATTCTTTCCCCCAGCACCTTCTACATCTGCATATATATATAGCACCCCGGAAGGGAAGTAAATATATCTCACGCACATAACCAAGGCTAAGGGCTTCTCACACGGGTTAGTTTCATTGAATTATACCCATTTTTTTGGAGTGGCGTAGTCACAGGGTTAACTAGAAAGTGCAATATCTACTGTCATACTTTATATAGTATCAGCATTCTCGACCTTTAGGACTGTTAATGTAAATGTGACTTTGGGGTCTTCTAGAAACCTCTCAATATTGCACTTGGGTTTGGACGTGCACACTCCCTGGTTAGTGTAGAGCCTTTATGGAGCTATCACTTTGAATTTGCTTCCTATGTGTTCCGGGGTGGAAGGTATAAGCCCGGTATGTAGGGCTCAGCCGCAGTGTAGTTAGATCAGTCTTATCGGAATGAGGGCATGTAGTACATAGTACTGGGTGAGTAAGCCACGGTCGGCGGTGTTAGTATGAAGCGCAGCTATATTTTGTATGTATGGTTAACCATCCATTAAGCTTGCAAGCTCAACTACAGACCCAACACAAGTTTATCCTGAAATGCTTTCTGATCATGACACCCTAATACTGGCAATAGTTGATGGACTAAAGTTTTTATAACGACTTTCAGAATATAGGAATACTTTATCGTATGAGAGTGATATATTCATTTATTTCTTTACTATTTTATTTCTCTATCTACCTCGTAATTTACCAACACCTATCCTATCCTTGATACCCAAATTCCTCTAATACAAAAACCAATCATTCAATATCGCACATATTTGGGTATCTCATTCAACCATGTCCATAATCCATAACTCTTCAACTCTTACCATTAAGTACCATGACCATGACCATTACCAATTGCAGTAAAGTGAAAAGAAATTCATATGGGGGTAGTGCTGGAGGACTGCCCTACCTAACCAGTGAAGAAGAAAAACAATGGACAGCCAACGCCCATTCATCCCTAATATACAAACATGTGACCAAAAACCGAAACCACCTATCCTTCTGCACCAAGCACCCCTCCATACCTACAATATGCCCCCAAAATAACCCAGAAATATGATAAGGGAAATTGCAAAAACGCCAACGCCAATTTACCCACACCATGGAATATCCCAAAGCAAATTGTTAGCCATAATCCCTCATATTAACATCAACTCCACTCCCTCCACCACCGCCTTCCTCTCATGGTCTCCCGGCCCGACTCCGTGGATCGCTTCTCCTTCTCTCGCCGTTTGGCTTCTCATCAAGATCCCTTCGGGGCTTATTGCCCTCTCCCTGACTACTTCCTCCCCACCCCTCCGATACCAACCTCCATGATTCCCATGCGAACTCGTCGGCGGAGAGATTGGAGGAGACATTAACCCGCCATGTGAACCAAAAGGGATGGGTGTATTCGCGCGGCTGTTGCTCCGCGAGTTGTTATTGCCATTAGTAGAGGGGAAGTGGATGTGTCCACTTGTTGGTTTCTCTGGTTGCTGGGGCTGTTGGACTGGTGACATAGGATATGTATTGTTTGGAAGGGGCGGGGGCGGAGATGTCCCGCTGTTACTAGAACTGGTGAGGTGGAGACTGGTACTTGTTGTGCTCGCACTATGTTGGCGATATAAATTATCTCCCCGCTTCTCATCGAACTTCTGCCGAAGAGAATGGTTGACTTTATCCTCTTTTCCCTTCTCCCCATCCATGTCATCATTCTGCTCCCCCAGGGTTTCCCGTGAAGGCTGCTCCGATGGTGCAGCACTTAGCGGGAGGTGATGATAGCCCTGATATCCCATCAGCGCAGCTTTTTCTACATCTGAGCTCTCAAATGAGAAGCTCGAACTCGAAGACTGTAATCCCGACCTCGGTGCAGGAGCGTTGATATAGCCATTTGGAGACACAATCCCCAGACCTACCCCCTCCGGAGTAGGGGCCTGCATTTGCAAAGTAAGCCTTGGAATTCCGGATGCCGGGGCAGGGGAAGTTGCACGGCTCATTCCCTCGGGTGGGGTAGCCACGATATTTGTCTTGAGCTCATCAACGGCATCTTTACGTTGTTCTTCGCCAAAAGTTCGCCTAGCTAGTGACCCGGCTGGTCTTCGGCGGCGAGAAGCATTTGAGGTGCGTTTCAGTATGAGAGTGCTGTTGGTTCTGCTTGGAGGTCGAGAGTGAACTGGAGTTTCAGTGGGGCTTGCCCTTGTAGGTGTCTTTGGAGATGCAGAGGTAGTGGTCATATCTGTATCTGTCCGCTTAACGGCCGATAATTGTGGGATTGATGAAGGGCGGTAAAGTAGATGATGGTCAGTCACCCCTGCGGGATCTGAGGATGTCTTTATCACCAAATCCGCATCTCCCTCTTCATCTACATTTGTCAATGGCCTCCCTCTTCCTATCCCCACAAAGTCCTCCTGCGCTGCCGCTGTCGCAACCTGCTCCAGTGATACACCCTTCTCTGCCTGGTCATGCTCATTCTTATTTCCTCCACCCTCAGTGTGCAGATGATTTTCGTCCTCGTCGTCCCGCTCATCTTCACTGCTGCTACTGCTAAAATAACTCCTCTCACTCTCACTTTGATGCTCCTTAACCGCAGCCATCATCTCAGCTTCCCTCTCCCTGCGCAATTTACTCTCTCTCCTCCTCTTCCGCTCCCCTACCTGCCTCCTAATCCCCGCAATAATCTCCGTCTGACTATGTAGGCGCTTCTCTAGAGCCTCCAATTCCTGTGCAAGGTGCTCATCGAAACTAATCTCCTTCGCGATAGCAGATACCGAGTGGGCATATGTCCGTTCAACCGTAGCCAGAGACTGGTGCAGAGTGTGAAGTAAATCTTGTGCTGATCCTGGTGAGTACGCACCAACTTCCTCCAAAGGGTGTTCATCCCGCTGATCAGTTTGCTGGGAAGGGGCGGGGAACTTCCACCCTGCACCCGCAGGAGTGATATTCGCGGTTGTGGATGCATTGGCATTATAGTCATAGCTACTGTTGCGGAGAGGGTGAGGATTGATGTTTGGTGCACTGACAGATCTCACGTGACCATTATGAGGCCGGAGATTCTGTTCACTACCTGTATATGGCGGGCTTGGAGGAAATGTAATGGGAGCCCCTCCATACTGATTCACGTTTATTGAGGTAACGAGTGGCAAAGGCTGGTCTTCCTGTCGCGCGGTCTTTATTCCTCCAGGAGTGAGAGGTGAAGAGCGGTGATTCGCGCCGGTGGAGCTAGATGTAAATGAGGTCCTTGAGGGTGCATTCATATCTGATGAGGTCCGCCGTGAATAAGTCGATGATGAAGCAGACATAGGATAGTGGAGCGGGGGGGGCTGTGGGAGTGCTGTCGACAGATAGGACAATGAAGAACCTCTTGGGCGGGTTCCTGGTGGATACTTTGGTGATGTTGGACTCGGGAAAATCTGCAAGAGGTCTGGATGGGGGATGGGGTTGCTAATCTTGACTCTCCCACTGAACGTAGGATTTGGAGTAATATTAGCCTCCTTCGGCAAAACGATTTCCTTCTCCTTTTTGTCCTTCTTGTCCTTCTTCTCTTCCTTCTCCTTCTTCCTCCGCAGGAACGGTGATGGCGAAGACGCTCTACTCGCAGCCTTGCTCAGAAAGGACGGATTTGGAGCTGGCAGTGATAGTGGTACCCCGAGAAACCCCGGGCTCTTTGGCAGCCCTGGACTTTTTGGTAGCCCAGGACTCTTTGATTCACTGTCATCCTTCCCTCCCCAAAATTTTCGGAAACTCCCTGCACCAAACCCACTCACTCTCCTCTTACCCTCCTCTTTGCCTTCCTTCTTGTCCTTCTTGTCCTTCTTAAGCTTTCCCTCAACCCCATCCTTACCACCCCCCGTCAATTCTGAGAACAGAATCGTCGTTTTCCTCGACCCAGGTCTCGATCCATAGGCTCCAATAGGTCCAATCACACCCTCACCACTCCGCGTTCTCTTTGGTAACCTCATCGATGGAGCTCTCTCGTCCTCCGAACCGCTACTTATTGGGCTAAAGAAACTAGTCATCCCCACGGCCTCGTCCCCGGAAAAATTCGTATTTATCCTTTCAGGAACATGCTTCTTCCTCGATGGCGACCCAAACCCAGTCCTCATCTTCTCAAACAATATCGCTGGTGGTGTCTTCGATCTCTCCAAAAACGGCGCTTGTGGCGGCTCTGATGGCTGTGGAAGTGATACCCAGGAGGGTGTCTGTGCCAACGCTGGAGTAGAATGCGCACTAAACGGGATTTGGGGAGACCCTTTCGTCGCAGATGGCGGAGTACCCAACCTTGGGAAGACTTCGCGAGGAGCAATAGTGGGTGACTGGGACAACGACGATGGGCGCAACCTATTCTTCCTCCCTAGCGACCCATACCCCATCTGTGGCGATGGAACAGGTTTCCTCTCTACCCCCATCGCAGGACTGGAGCTCCTCGACCCCGGAGACTTTTTGGCTCCGCCGGTTGACCCAGCTACCACTCCAACCGGCGACGGTGAGGACGAGGAACTCACCGCAGACATAGAGAAGCGCATGTTCAGGCTGGACCTGGTCTGGCGGACCGTTTCGCGACGCTGTAATGGACTCAGGATCGGGTTGGTACTGCCCTCGTGAAGGTCCGTGGTCGACACTGATGCAACAGTGAGGGGGAACACTGGCGGGGCTAGTTCCTCTTCTTCAGATGCACAAAGCTCACTCTGCGCTAATAATCGTGGTGATGGTAGTGGTGGTAACGAAGTTCTGCGAAAAGAAGAAGATGCTGAGTTCCAGTTGAAATGATATCTGTGCTCTCTTGCTCTGCTCCCCCCATCAAAGGACGGCACCACTGGACCTACTGTTCCCCCCATGCCTGGTGCTGCACGAGTTACAGCCATCCACTTTTCCCACTGGTAAATTTTCTTCTTTCTGACAATCCGCCAAATTAATTAAATGTATGTATGTATGCAGCTTTTCACTATCTCTCCTTTCTTTTTTTATTAGATCCCCTGCGAGCCGTGGTGGAGAACACTGTCGGTAGTCCACAATCGATAACAGCTGTAATCTCGCAATGATGCAAGGCAATGTCTGAGCGTCTTTTTTTTTTTCTGTTGCTTGCTTTGTTGCTTCCTTGCCGTGTGAAAACTGGCTAACGGGTCGGCGGGGACGTCAAATCCAGGTAGAGCAGAGCTGCTGGTGTCGCGAGGGCGCGATCCAATTCGATTGGGAATATCCCGCGGTCTGCTGCACAGTGGCAGACTGTCAACTAATGATTACCCGTGACAGTTAGCGAACCGCAAATATGCCTAACTATCGTGACTGCGCATGCAGATTGTGGAGGCGGAAAAGTAGTGTGAAAGGTGGTTTAGTTTGCAGTCAACAACCTGCAGAATAATGTAAATGCACTTACGATGATTGTGGCTTTGAAGATCACTTTTGTGATTGATTAGTTACCCGGAAGGTTTAATGAGATTAGGTATAAATATATTATTCCACAACTCGTCTAAGAAACGGTGTCAGCAAAAATCCTGCTTCTCGAATCCCGAGCGTAAGATTCCTCCGCCCAACACCGCCTCAAGTGAATAAGTATCGTGATGCAAAATCGGACCCATTATCGGAGAGCTTCAACATAGATATAGCGTCAAACGAACCGCAGCTCCCCAGCATCACCATAGGGCTAACTAGCCTAAAACACTGCCTCCAAAACGTCTGGCGAATTGAGCCCAGGGAGATTAAAATTGCAAGTGGTATCTTACATACTGTACGTATTCCAATGTCATGTCTCACTCTCGAAGCTCCCCAATGCTCCAACGGTATGTCCCCTTCTTCCCAAAGAAAAAAGAAAACAGTACTAAACGTCAACGGCCCCGGAGCTCTCGGTTTGGCACTTTTGAGATGATCGCGATCGTGTGGGGTGAAAAGTAAGGGAAATTAAACCTGCAATTGAAGGCAAAGCAGATCTTTGCGCAGCTCTGTATGTGTCGTAAAGTAACGTAACGTAACAGAATAAGAAAATAGAAAAAATAAATAAAAAGGCGCACACCCACGCAGATCAAAGGGGTGGTGCTGGTGTTCCCGAGCTTTGACAGGTTCACATAGATTCGAGACGAGACGCAGACGGGGATCAGAGCCGGGGAAATAAAAGACTGCTGATATAGAGTACTTAAGTGATCTTCTGAGGTCCTTCGAGAATTCGACACACATTCTAGGCCAAACAAGTGTAAGCTATGACATGTGTGCCCGTGTCTGTAGTAACTTAGCATACTTTACTCTCCGGTACAGAAGGATAGGCTTCATTAGCTGTCTATGTATACTCATGCAAAATACCGTCAGGGCCATTTTTAGTATGTTCCACAGTACTTACAGTCCTCCGATTGCGATATCTACCATCCGTAGCATGATGCCATACCTCCAACCGTGCGTTCATCCTGTCACCACCGGCCCAAAAATAAGTCTGTCTTGTGCTCTTTTTCTCTTTTCCTGGCCAGGAAATAACCGTCCTATCATACTAACTAAATTAATACATGTGCAACCATCCTTCATTTCAATCTCCGCAAGAAGCTTAGCTTAAGCGCTGTTTCATTCCATTAGCCAAGACCCCTGTCACACTTCTCCACGGGGTTTTTGAGGTTGACCGGGGCGGGTGAGAGGGCTTAGCCCGCATGTATCCCGGCAGGTACCGTGCTGTATCTGCAAAAATGCGTTTCCTAACTGGACATTGTTAAACGTCAAGTATATCAAACGATAATTGGAAGACAGATAATCCTAGCTATGTATCTCGTCAAAAAGTTCCAGAGAACGGTGTATATACTGTGCTAATCACCGGGGACGTAAAAAGCAACAAAGCATACTTAAGTGATAAAGCTTAACTCATTATTAACGAAAAATTCAGCTGAAAATTTGGTGTTTGTGCACATGGATGTCACACGCATCAAACATCACGGTTCGGTATCCCCGGTCGGCACGCCGGTGCTTGTGCAAATATCGTGAAGGTGTTGTAGTATACTGATGAAGCAACAAAATGTATTTTGTTGGTCTTGACATACCGAAGTATGCACCTAAACTCGTAAAAGAAGCTGAAATCAGTAAAACTATGCTCACGCTTGAACCTGCGAAACGCTGTTGCCTAGAATAGCCTTATTAATATTTTCGGTCCCTGACTGGAGAGTTAAGAACCTACAAAGCCTGGAATTTGCCGTACTCAATCTCAAACCTTCCCCAGCATCAGTCGGGATATACATGCCAAGATCAGCAAGGCTGGTGGACATCTCCGGTAAGGACAGTCGACCCTCGAGCTTGGCTTTGCAGTGGATGGTATATGGGGGCGAAAAGATATGTTTGCACGTCGATTGGCTATTACCTAGAGTACGCCCGTGGTGAGCTTCCGTAGCTGCTGTTATGGTTGGAGTGACTAGAGTTCTCTGAAGTGTGAGGACGAAGAGCGGAGGCGAGCACGAGATAGCACGGGACCCACTCGGTCATGCAGGAGCCTATGGGTTGCCGGATGGACTGTTAACATGGTATCTCCAGTTCCGCTTTCGCTTACTGCCCTAGATGGATTCACCTATCGAAAACTCCCTCCTCAAGCTGCCTCGAGGACCCGGAGACCTGCAGAGACTGGCTTGAGCCGAACCCCTAGAGTGCCCGTATAGCTGTAGCAGTCCAGCAGAGCTCAAAGCGGTCTCGTTGTTCAAGTAGTACATACTAATATTTCCCTTGTGCGGGATGGAGGTCGGTTTCAGAGAAGAAGACATTGTGGGTTTTGCGTGAAGAGAAGGCTTGAAGCCACTTAAGTAAAGTGTGGAGCTGAGGAACTATAAGACGATTGCAATTGTTGAATGCTCTACAGCCTTAGTTCAGCTAGCTTTGTCTAAGGCTGACTTCCTGATCCATCTCCAAACGGAACCTTGGCAACAGTCACGTGACCGTCCACTTTTCGCAAATGCTTATAAAAGTGAAACGTTAAACGGAATTTACTCAATACCAGTCGCAATTTAATCGGCATAAACCCATCCAAAGGTATGGTGCTTGGCTTAGGATATTGCAGCCAAAAAAACTGGACGCTGTTGCGAAACAGTTCGGGGTTTTAATTTGGTTCGCAGTACATGCATGCATGGTGTGATATGCATGTACATTGGGCCCGTACCAATGTAATAGCGATGCCGGTACTTAAATATACATTACCTGGATTGTGGTGATATTGCCTCAACAAGTACTTTAGTAGAGCGATGTGTTGTCAAAGAGCGAATTCGAGTCCCACTGAATTATAGGGAATAAATGCTGATCCGAAATCAATGTCTCTGATCATTACTATTTAATATATCATATCCATATCTATGTAGCAGATGTAGCAGGCAAGATCAGGAGTCTACAGGATGCACTAATCTGACATGGACTGCATTCCGTTCTCAAAGTTTTACCAAATGGTATATTAATTGTATTGGTCAGCCAGACTTGTATACTAAAACAATCTCGCTCTATACTAGAATCTATGTCGTTTTTGTTACCCTCAAACAGTGGCCAATGCTGCCACATATGAGTACTGAGTATATAAAAAATTTAAAAAAGCAGTGGCCAATAAGGAAACGCACCTTCCTTTAAACAGACTAATAACCTTTTAGACTCGAACCATCTATTCTTTTCTTCTATTAATATTGTTGGTCCCACTACGAGGCACTAATTAATCGAGAAATGCCCACTTAATAAACTGATCACCAAAGCTGTAAAACCCCACCCCCAGCTTAGATTTCTCCCAAAACACTCCCATTAACCATCAGTGTCACTTCAGGCTTCAAATTCATCGTCGGAATCACCACTTCTGAAAGTTTCGTCTCCGGAATCACCACTTCTAATTCTGGCCCAGTCGACGTCGGTCTTGGAATAATGGCTAGAGAAGTGTAGTCTTCTGTCGATGTCGATGTCTGACCTCCAGTCTCCAACTTTCCCTCCTCTGCTCGCACCTCAGCCCCGACCATCACTTCCGCACCCCGCAGCGCCTTTCCTATAGTATCCCATGCAGCTCCAAGAGTAACATTATACGCCCTAGCAAACTTCTCCGTGAGATCCAACAGCGTAGATTCAATAGTGGATTGGAGCAGGGTTAATGCAAATTCCTTGTCTGAACCTTGCTCGACCTGTAGGGTGGAAGACTTGGGGTGGTATGGAAGTTCATACGTTTTGGTTGGGTAGAATGAGGTGGAATGGGGAGTACTGGGGGTGATTACCGGGGTGGATATAACATGTGAGATTTCCGGGGTTTGAGTTATTGTGATGGTAGTAGCCGGTATTATGAGATTAGAGCAGTCGAGGGTGAATGTAGGTAGAAAGGGAGTCGGAGTAAAGGCGACAGTGGTAGCAACCGGACAAGGAATACAAGTGGGGGGAGGAAAGATGTCAAACGTGAATTTGGGAATGGAGGTTGTGGTGGTCATGTACATATATGTACTAGCTATAGTGGTTAGTATTGGTGCCATTGATCTGTAGATGGGTTATCTGGACCTGTAGGTGTAAACTTAGCGTTACTGAAAAACTTGTAGACTTTGGTAGATATTCCTATGACTGTAGGTACTAAGTAGTGGGGTGTAAAAATGTGGGGATGCGGCAAAGGCTGTTGGGGTGCTTTATGTACAGGTGGTAAACTTGGCCATGAATTGAAGAAAAAAAATATTTTAACCTGACCCTTCTTCGGCTTGGCCATTGATCCTCTATGCATGTGATTAGGCACAGTCAGATAGCGTGAGGGAAAGTTACAACGCACCCATTTTTATGCATCGGCCGCACTGCTGAATGTCTCACCAGACATAGCAGGCACTCGGGCTGGCACACATATTCTGCAGGATAGTGCGTAGTAGCTTTCCCCCACGCATTGTATATATATACAGTATACTAGAAATCTCAGAATTCCAATTTACGACTTGGGTGACACAGACATCAACTAGACTGGGGGTTTTATATATACACCTACTTATGTGTATAACAATGTATAACTTAGCTGATTGTAAACACATGTCTTCTAGTGATAGGTACTAGGTACGGTACTACAGATATGTTGCGGCTATATATATATATATGAATTCATGACGCCCAACTTGTACGGCTCTATTCTAACATTCTGATAACCGACACAGCAAATCTACTTATGACCCAGCCGCACGTGTACGGGTCCACACAACTTAAGGCCTACTGGCTACTTAATCCACCACTCGACAGACGACAGAAACGTCATGACTTCACCAGCTCTTTCTTCCAGAGCCCTGGGGCTGCCATTTGCTGTCAACATAGTGGCAAATTGTTCGATTATGCTGCTTTTGCTTTCCAGTCCTGTAGGTATTGTCGGGCCCCATGGGCAGGCCGGCTCGAGGACCAAAATGTATGGTAAAAGCCCGAGCCTCCTTGCAAAATGACGAGCCGGCTGGTGCCCATGCCTATGGGCAAGGCTGGTCCAACTTCAGCAGAACTTCTTACACCTACTAGGGCCGATATTTCCAACATCGCAGTTCCTACTCGTACATAGTGCCACGGAAACTTCGACTGTTCGACACCCCAAGTCGATGAAAAATGGGCAAGAGGTGGTTTCCCCTCTTGCTTTTTATGCCCGTTGCTTTGTTCGTCGCTGTTTTGTTGGTTTCGGCTGCACATAATGGGTAGGCATTGCCCCTGCCTTGTATGCGGTATAGGTATACATAAATCAACAAATGGGTAATAGCCACGATCAAAACTTAAGTTATGGTTGCTTGATGGGCTAATGAACGTTGTGCTTTCTTCATTGCGTGGTCTTTTCCTAGTTCGGTCAGCTGCAGACATTCTCATTCGTAGGTTGATTGCACTTTTCATACCAAGTATTCAATCCTTATTCCCCTACCATAAGTTGTAGTTTGATGCTAGATGACACTAGGGAATACCTAGTTTTTACTAATGGAAAGAGAAAGAATGCAGATGACCCACCTACATAGGTAACTATTTTGACAGCAATAGTCCCATGCTTTGGTCATGGCCATGGTATCCAGACGACGAACCTTTGAAGGCCATGATCAATCAAGCCAACCCCCACCATTACTGGTACTGGTCCTTCATGATCAAACTGAACTTTCCTCTATGCCAATTGGGGGCTTGAAATCCAAGGCAGTGGCTTTTAGCCAGGCTCTAACCAGAGCCTATACTGGTCCTACTCAGGTGGCCGAACTTCACTTACCTACGCGGTTATCAGACGATCAGCTCATCAAAAGACTAAAGGTTGTATTCATAGCTATAGCTTGATACAGGGCTCTGGTCAACTTGCAAGGCCAATCTCCGTGGGCTGTTCCTAGGCTTGGTTGACCTCACTCAAACTACCGATACTCGAATTTGTAAACAACACCATACCGGCCCACCACTACCCAAGCGGCCGAGCCAAACTAGAAGGAAGCAGCAACTACTGCCCAAGTCTAGAATCGTTCGCGAATACATAGCTATATTATTCTTAGCAATGCCAGCTTTAGCACCCCCAATCCCACACAACCTCACCAGCGCTGCAAGCCTCTACCCAAACGAGACCATCAATACTACCATGACGAGCTTCCCTTCTGGTCAGATCACAATTCCCCCTCGTTTACTCGAAGTCCTCACGCTGGCCATACCTACAATGGCAGCCCAGTCTCTGAATCCCCAGGGAGTAAGACGGGGAAGTCGGGAGAGTGAGCATGCGCTTTGATAGTTACTTTTGCTTTATTATCTATATGGATCACTGTGGTTGCGGTGTTTTATTGATCACAGAAGTACGTCTGGGCACGAGACGTCTCGCCAGATGGTTTATACTGGTACCTACAATAACTCGGTTCTTGAATATCTTGCTCAGAGTCTTGTTGCACTTCTTATCAATGGCAAGACCCGTATTATATAGAACGCGGTCCTTCTACGCATTGTTACTTTACCTTCTTTGACTATAGAAAGTATATATATATATATGTCAGCGGGAAACTACTCATTCCGGCGTATCTCAACTGTTTTTGGGCCGGATGGGCCCAAAATTTAGGTAAATATTATACAGGAATGATATTTTCTCAAGCCAGGTAGCTATAGTCAAGGGCTCTGGGTTATCCACCCTCCTAACACTTCCCTGTCACTTTATTTCCCCCAAAAACGTTCTATTCAACTATGTATTTCTCTTGAGATCGTTCCAGTAGCAATTCACATAGACTTGCCACCCTGGCCTGAGAAATACCAAATATTTCCCTCAACTTTGAACTCATTCGGAGTTATGCCTGAAAACACGTTTGAGCATGAGCAGTTTCCCGGTGATGAGCAGTTTCCCAGTGACGAATTTTCGAGCAAAACGTAACGTCGCGGATACTAAGTATATCTACACCTATGCACATATAGTGCTAATGGGAGTTAATAATCATAGTCTAAAGCTACGACGGAACTAAGGACTAAGGGAACCTTTAAAGCGGGCTATCGGGACATTGCCTTAGCTTTCAGCTATATACGACAGAAAGAAAAAAGCTATGATACAAACATATGCCATATTATCCCCCACCTCCACAGATGAAGCTTGTACAAAGGTGGCCAAAACAGCGTAATCTCACAGCGGTGACTGCCATGGCCACGGGTTACGGCCATGGGTGGCCATCTCACTCTATCCATTAAGCACAAGTCCCTAGGAACAAGATATTCTTGGAAATACAGTGGTACCTTGCAGCCCCATTTAAGGTACACACCATCCTGTCTGATCTTATCCCGAAGCCTCCTCCAGATTTTACTACCAAGTCAAAAAGCCACGCTGCAATGGCATCACATATAGTGCCCTCGACGCCGTTAGTCAGCGCCATTATTTCACCCACCAGCCAAACCCCGCTGGTCTCAATTAGCCACATCCCCTCCTCAACCTGCCCTTCTCTCACGTACTACGCTACCCATTCCGGTACCCCTGTGGTTGTGGTGCTCAATAACCCCTCTTTATGCCTTCTCCCCTCCCCTCCCCCAATAGTAGCTCACGACAGTATTACTCTCACCCCTGATCACTCCTCAACATCGATAGTCCACTCGACCAGTCGCACCCCCGTGACTATAATTCCTCCTAATAGACCCCACCATATCCCCACGGAGGCCTTGACCCCCACGCCTTTGGAATCCTCAGCGCCTAGACCCGCTCCTGGCTCGACCGGAAAGTCTGATTATATCTATCTCCTGGTACTGATACTCCCTATTGCAGTGGGGATTCTCTACGTTTGGTCAGTGTGGATAACAAATAAGAAGACTAGACGTGAAGATAGGGAAGGCGCGAGTGGCGAAACAAGATTTTCGAGAGCTAAATCGTATGCCCGTTGGTTAAAAAAGCAAGAAAGTAGACATACAAGACTATTGTAAATAAGAGATCAAGACTTTAGTTCCAGTTTTTTTTCACTAACCAATGAAAAAACGAAATAAAACAATAATACGTTTACCTAATTAACATAGTGCTTACCCTGACAAGCGTTTCATTGACATAGTACACTGAATTCCCCCTCCAGCAGCGGAACATAGTTAACATTCAGCGATTTTACAATGCCAACAAGTGTGTATATATCCCCCCCTGTTAACAATATTTTCCGTGTAGACACCGATGCCAGCAGCTCGTATTCCTTCGCCGAAAGAGACTATGAGCGCGATTATTCTTTCTCTCTAATTACCCTGAATACATGATTTTGTCAGTCAATGTGCGTGACATTCTTGAACTTCACAAAGTATGCAAAGGGACTCAATCACAGTGGAGCAAGAGAGCATTTGAAGTTTAGGTCTTTTTTACAATTTAATTAACCTAACTACAATTTCCCCACAATTCCAACCTCGCCATTCCACCCTGACCAAAGAAATCCTAAAATACAATGAATATCCAACACAAAAAAACCAAATATTCCATATTCCATACCCTTATACCATACATCATAATACCAATTCCAAAAATTCCAACGCTCAAAATCCAAAATCGCGCACAAGACAAACAATTTGATATTTTGTGCTTCGCAGCGGCCCCAGTCTTAGTAGCTCAAGGAAGATAACAAAACACAAAACACGAAAGAGAAAAGAAAAACCGAAAAGCTGAAGAATGAAAACGCCGGCAAAAAAGGGACAACAACGGTAGACGGCCCCGGGTTCGTCGAAATCCCTGATTCCCAGAAGAAAACCCGCAACCAAAACCTTGAAAGATATACCCTATGTAAAGTGAATAAGAGATCTCGAGAAAATAGAAGGGGTAAAACAAGTACAAGAAGGTTGAAGGTCGTGCAAGCTCAAATATATAAACAAATAAAAGTGACTCGAGTCGAAGGGTGGCCGGAATGGACCAAGCATATATAAATGAAGATAGTTCCCAAGAGTTCAGCAGGCTGAAACTGTTTCCTGGTAACCATGGATAGTGATGGGTACCCAAGAGTAGTGAAAAGTCGTTAAGAGCAAAAAAAAACACAACAAAACTCGCATGCAAAACAAAACATGGCTAAAAAGACAATTGAGAAAGCAAAACAAGCACCACCAAATATTGCTAAAAAATCTGGTAATTAAATCCCCCCAACAGCATTAGCAATGGTATAGAGACTCGCATAAAAATAAAAAAATAAAAACAAAGGAAAAATAAGAAACCATCGATCATCCTCCTCAGATTTTCTCGCCATTGACCTCGACGTCACAGCCTTCGCCCTTCTGCTTGATCGCCTTTGCAAGCATCAACTCCCTCATCCAATCGATCCTTTCATCCCGGCTCTTGACAGCAAAGTGGTGGACAACCTTCTTTTCCTTACCAGTAGCGACACCCTTCCCACGCTTATCTTTATCATTGCACGGTACAAGCTGGAAGAAGAATGCACCATCGTTTGCGTTACCTTGGTCATTCTTGATCTTCCATGATTTGAAGGCGGCAGAAAGCTTAGTCGACGCAGAGTTGGAGCATGCGACGGAATAGTCTTCCATCTCGATGAATCCATCCTCAGCGCTGTGTTGATCCTTATGAATCCCAAGGCGAGTGCCGCGAAGGACAAAGTGATGCTCAGGCCATTCGTGCCTGAACCAGTTGGTCTTGCGCTTACGCATCCATCCAGAGTGGACACGAATGTTGGAGTTCAACACATCATTAGAAGCCTTCTGTCCGATTTCTTGGATGGACGTCTTGTCGCTTGCGTCCTCCCACTCAGCGTTCTCTTCGAGGTCGTCGAGTACCACAACCTGTGGCCTGACACCAGTGGTGGATTGAGCTCCACGTCTTGAGATGCCTGCAGCACCAGGTGGAGGAGGTGCAGGTGCCACCAACTTTCCTGCGGTGCTAGGCATGCCGAAGCTAGACCGATTCATGGCACCCCGCTGTCCAACCCCATAGGACATATCTGGTGGTACACTCGCGCTTTGGTTCCTGAATTCTGCAATCATTGGCGTGCTGCTTCCAATAGGAACGTCCATTTCCGAGAAAGGTGTTGTAGTTCGGAGCATGCTGCCTCGGGCCCTGTACGACATCGGAGAAAACCCAGTGCTACCAGCTGGAGCAGGTGTAAGGTTTGCCGTTCGGAGGCCAAGAGAGGGTGTCTTGGACCTGCTAATGGCGGGGCTCATGGGAGGAGCGTATCCATCTCCCCCAGGTAGCATCATGGATTCGATCTCCGGAACTTGATCTCCCTGCTCAGTCTCGTAACCTGCTGCCTCAGGGTTTTCTTCATAGTATTCTTGAGGCTTGATAGAACCGGGGCTTGTCAGGGCTCTCATAATCTCTTCGTTGCTCTTCTGTGGCACTGGTGGTGGCTCCTTCCGCCGCTCCTCGAGATGTTGAAGATGCTGGTGGATTAGAAACTTCTTGACATTCTCAGCAGGATCCATCGCAATAATCTCCCTAAGGGCACCCTCTTGCAACCTGACCTCTCTAGACTGAATGGGGCCGAGCGCATCAGATGAAGCGAGAACGGAGGGTGCAATAAAGCTACCTGGCCTGGTGGTGTCATTTTGGGACACCACACTCTCTCTCGAGGCCTCGAAAGCTATGGCCTGAGCGATAGAAGGAGTGGTGGCAATCAAGATTGTACCAGCGGATGACCTCTGAGGAAGAGCACTCTTTTGGAGCTTCAGCTGGGTTACCTTCGTAGACTGCTGCCTGCCAACCCCATGCTTGCCACACTTGTCGCCTTTCTTGCACTTGGCGTGGGCCTTGCAGGTTCGTCTCCCAGCAACAGAAATGGAATCGCCCGGCATGATCGAATCAGGTGCTGGATTATGTCTCCGCATTGGAGTCTCGCGGAGGGTAGGCAACGCCTCCCTTACACTTTTCATGCGGAGAACTTGCTCACCTTCGGTTGTCTCTGCAGCGTCTGTCCCAGAGTCGGCAGACGAGAATCTCTTCCTTGAAATTCTAGCATGGGTGCCTTTCTTGGTTCGAACACGGCGCCTGCGGGTTGGGGTGCGCATAAGGCGAACTGCAATGGTAGTCTCTTCATCTTCAGACGAGACCGATCGTGGTTGATCTTCATCTTCATCTTCTTCTTGAATGTCACCGCTAAATGCAATAGGCTTCAGGGCTTCAACGTGCGGTGTCCTGGGTGTCAACGCTGGGCGAGACGATGCAGGAGATGGCCTTGCGGAGCGGTGTGAGGCAGTGCGAGACATTCTGGATTCTGGCCTATAGGTGGCGAATTGTTCAACTGGGCCAGTGGAGCTGCGGCAGCGTAGGTGGTGGATCTCAGACCACACCTCAATACGTTTACCGAATGATTGAATGTCAAGCTGATATTTCATCAGTAACAATTATTTATACCTAGAAATTCCAAAGGCTGTGAACTTACCTCCTTAAGATCTTCCCACTTCAGGTCAATAAGGATTTGCCCCGAAATGTCATTTCGGGCAAATTTCTCCACAATGGTCCTTTCGAACCCCACCTTGTATAGGTGCTGGCACACCTGTTGGGGAGTCCAATCCATGATATCCAACTGATCATAATCATTTATCACCGCAGCTGAGAATGTACTCAGTGGTCGAATGTCCCTTTCTGGGTTAAACGATCTTTCCATCTCCTGGACTGGCTCGAACGAGTGATGCTGATGCTGAGCGGCCATAGACGAGGTTGGAGAAAATTGGAGCGAAAGGCGGCGCTGGTCAATGTACATCGCAGTATTTAGGCTTGCCGGGATGTCAAACTCAGTCACATCAAGGGGAGTAACTGGTGTAGGAGGAATAAAATCCGCTGTACTGGCCAGGCGTGTTGCGGCCACCGACGGTACACTTGAGCAAACTGATAGCGACCGGAAGAGGTGTGGGCCCTTTGGTCCAATTGTTGTGATCATATTTTCCTTCACAGTATATCTTGGTAGGTCGTCGCCATAGCTCATAGAGTGTCGATACATCATCGGATTTTTGTGGTCTGGATCGTATATCGCTGGCTCTCCGTAATGAGGCAATGGCGACTGCTCGGGGGTTGCTGCCTCGCTGGCACTGAAGCTGGAAATTGAGGTTCGAGTACGCTTTGTTATTGCACATTCAAGGTCAGATCGAATTGTTTTTACCAGCAACAATTCATAGTATTATTCGATGGATGAAAAAAAACTTACAGAACTTGAATGCATGCTGTCACTGTCCGTCAGAATTCCTTGCATATGTCTCGCTCGGCTAGATAAACTCTCCATGCTCTCCGCATCGCTCACTTCCTCAGGAATCTGCCCTGGTCCCTCGTCTTCCTCCTTAATATCCTGTTGTCGCCACTCCTTGGATCCTACCATAGACCTCCCTCGCTCCCTTACAATATCGCTGTGGCTCTCATATTCGGAATCGGACACAGCGATGCTTGTTGCCTGCGATATTGGCCGCAGAGATAACGGTCTTGGTGGGACTACATTCCTGTGATTTGCTGAATATGAAAGAAATCCTGACTGTGCTGAGCCTTGTCGGGAACTGTATGCTGATTGCTGGCGCATGTATGAATTGTGCCGCGAAGACGCTGGCGTTGTGTAGACGGACTGTAACAGTGCCATAGTGTCAATTACATTGCCCGATTAAGACTACAGTGGATCGAGAGAGCGATCATAATGTTCGATGGAAAGAAAACCCACCATCTTTTATGTATGACTGCTCAGTAAACTACTGAACGATCGATTGCAAACGTAAATGAAAGAGAAATAAACCGACACCGAAAGTAAACACAGTTCACGTTCGGGGGCTCGTCTCCGATTATGTAGTGCTCGTTGCGAGGTATTCGAGAGGCTGTAAGGTTACTGTTGGCTGCCCAATGACCAACACTGGAAAATAAACAACGAGATGACGATGCTTATATCGACACCAGGTGTGATGACTGAAGCGAGTTATTCAGAAACGCAACGTGAGAAAAAGGCAAAAGATAGTGGGGAAGGCTCCAAGTTTAAGTATATCCCGAATAGTGAATGTATCCGCTGGGAACAACGTCTCGTCTGCAGGCTGCTAATCGAAACCTCGCTACTCCGTAGGTGGGTGTGTGGAGCGGTGGATATAAATGGGGCCAGGGTCGGGGGTGCGACGTGGGAGTGGCCCGGGGGATGTAGGGCCAGGCAGCCTGGTTGGTTGGGAGTCGCTATTTCGATAACTACCCAACTGAAAATAAAGAAAGACAATGATCACCCATGACCATGCCAAAAAAAATAATGCAGGAAAAAGACATCCAAAAATGAATGCTCGACTTTAATCTGCGGTGTGGGACAAAAATATAGACTGAACCACCACCACCAATAGCCTCTTGATTCACTTTTTCAAGAAGATTCCACACAACAGCCAATTGAATAATTGTTGGCAAATACCCACAGAAAAATAAAGATATGGAAGGAAAGTATGGTACGTTGTGGGACGGGGCCGGTCGTGCGTGCGGGGTGCTGCGACTGGCAGTCACAAGCATGGCAACCCAAACTCCGGCTGCGTACCTAACCAGACTACGACTGCCTATACGCGCCCGTTGATGTAGTTTGATAGTGGACGCCACTTGGACAAGCACTGGTTGGTTGAACAAAGCATTTGTTGTGTGGGGATAATTTCGCGGTTTAGAGCGAGCTTCACGGCAATCATGCACCTCCCGACTTTCAGACGTAAGAGGCAGGGAAGGTACCTCGCAAGGTAAAATTCGCCCCGATGATACATTACACAACCCTCCGATCTCGATGTGTATTGGCTGCCCTAATATTTTGTTGCCGTCAAGATACGTGGTAGGTACCTGAGGCGGTGCATGATCATTTCGTCTGAGACCGTTGAGCTGTCAGTCCAACTCGCTCCAACAGCTCCCTGTAAGTCATGGTTGGTTAAGCCTGACTTATGAGCTCTAAAGGTACAAGTAGACATGCAACATGTACAGGCGCTTCTCAATGCTATCTAGCATAATTAAATATACCCATTGTTTTCTTTCTTTCAAATCAGGCTTGACTCTCAATCTACGATGTCGCCCCAACCTGTACTCCGTATCTGGGTACCACCAAATAGCTACAGTACCCAGATAGCCTCCGTCCGTGAGCGAATAGCAATCAGCTGCACGTCCTGCCAAAGAATCACACTTACCCGACTTAACCATTCCCTTTGAATCCTAGTACCGTGCACTCTTCATGCTGAAGTATGACAGACAAGGATGAACTTCTCGATCTGGATATAGACTCTTATGCTATTCCAATATTAGCAAGAAAAACAAAGGTTTGACTTGTTGGTTCTTGGAGGAACGATTGGTCCAGGAAGCTCGAACCGAAAAAGCACTTTCACCATCACGAGTGCTCCCGGAGTCTAGGATGAATCCTACAATGCATATGTCTCGAGCAAATAGTATGTTGCATTCTAGGCCCAAGATCATTGTATGAAAACGTTTGCAGGTGACTGTATCTGGTCATGATCATGGCCCAGTGAAGAGTCTGCAGTAATGTACACGTAAAGGGTTCGCAAAAGGTAAGCACTGTCCAGGTAACCCTTGATGTGATCGACTTTCGTCACTTTAGTTAAAGGCCCGTCATCCGTCCGCCGCGAGAGCTCTCTCATCCGTGCAGCCCGGCCCACTTTAGCAGGAGAACCGAGGTGATGCGGGCTAGGTAGGTAGCTATACCTACCTGTTGGTGGCGTGGTAATTGAACGGTAGGGATATTCATTACCCCCAGACCAAGCAAAACCACCGTGCCAAATCGGCATTTCTGAAACACAAGCGAAGAGAGCACGAGGATGGCGTGGTACATAAGCGAATGTGTGAAGCATTGCTGCGGCGTACCGTACCGCGATTACCGTCATTGCAAGAGCTCGCAAGTGACGGCAGGACATACTTGTATAAGTGGTATGGACAATATCTTAAAGCCTAATAAAATTAAAATACCAAATCTGTATATATCCACGCATCTGGATCTATGTGTACCAGAGCCCTTGTTCTACAGAAATACTGCCAGGCACATCACCTAGGTACCTGGATCTATTATCTATTTAGAAAACCCATTGATGGATTACGTGACCAAGAGAAAGCTAAGCATCATCAAGGCTTTACCACATTATTATCGCTTTACTTAGATCTCAACAACCCCACTATCCCGCGGCCCCCTATGGCCTCACACAAAGCTTTCCTGGGGGGCTTAAATGTTTCAATCGACCCCGTCACCTCACGGGGCCAAATTGCGTATTCTCTAGTTGAATACTCTATTCGTCCTGATCGGTCTGTAAATTGCAAATTTTGCTTATGGATACTCAATTCGTCGAACCTAACCAGTCTCGAGTACTCATGTACCAGACCTTCAGCTTGACACCAAAAAATCCGCCTGAATAAATCCATTACTTCTCTTAGCTAGGTGTATCCGGGTAATACAGACACCCTCAGCTGTGCGCTTGTACCCCACATTGCATATTTCCCAGTTTGAGTAGAGCTACAGGCTTCTAGATGAGTGTTTATTCCCAAGGAGGTTTCATCATGCTATCCTAGTATATTCAATGGTGCATGAAGCTTCCAACATGGCGTCGCCAAATCGCCAACTCGCCCTGCGTAAATACATCCATGTCCCTGGCCCGTACAGTACCTGTTCATGAGACATACAACTAATGAGATCAAAAGACTTTGAGAAATCTAGAAGGTGCGGCTTCAAATGTTTGGTTGCTAGTCAAATAAAGCGCATGTCAAAACAAACATGCCTCCAATACCTAGCCCTAGCATATGTTGAATCTACAACTTCCGTAACAAAACAGCTCACTAAGACCCATGGCCACACCGCAGAAGCGTGAGAGATTGAATCAAGACTACCCTGATCAGCCTCTCCGTCAATCCTCCGTGTTTGATCGAAGTCAGCCAAACAAGGGAATCGTTGCAGAGCGCATTGTCCACTTCGTCTTGTACACACTCATCGCGAATAGAGGTCCGAAGGAGATCTCCATAAGGAAGCAGCGTTCCTACTTGTGGGCAGATTGACGGCCTGCGCTCGGATCTTGACTTATTCTCCAGTAGGGTTTCCACCTGTTGACCAGACCAGTTTATGCGGTAGTTGCGACTTTTTGACACGGGGCTGGCTGAACCCTTGAATCATGTCCCTGGTTTGGTCCCCTTGACCTGCATACCTGCATCATGCAAGTGTACCCTACCCCGGCCACGCTTGTCGAGGTCATTGCCTAACAAGCCGTAGTGCATGGTGTTGGTTTGAAGATCTTTACCCGTGGTGTCTCAAGATAAGGTACCATTAAACGGTTGCCTCTACCAGGGCTCTTATGGACTGAGCAGCCTTGTGTAAGCTCATTCCGTGGGGGTTTTTGCTTTTATTTTTTCTTGCTTAGCCGTGCACTTTATGATCTAGGAGTCGGAGTTTCCTATAGATTGTGCCGGTAGGACAGGTTACAAAGGTGATAACCAAAGTAATCAAACATGGAGTGGGTTCGAAGTCGGACATCCGATGGGGGGAATTCGGACGTGCTTCATGGAATGCGGAAGACAAGACGCGAATCACACTTCCCTGCCACTGTCCAGCTCCCGTCAGTTACCCGACTTGGCTTGCCAATCTCGCTCCTCGTGTTGGTCGAATTCACGTTGGCCTTTTGATTGCTATCCCTTCATCTGACAGTCTCCGAGGAGGTACTTGTCAGAGGATATTTGGTCGAGCATGTAGATTTTTAACATTTCAAGCCAAGAAATTTGGATGCCATAAGGTGTCAAGCTTCTTCTGGGGGAGATCTAGAATACAGTAGCGTTTCACGAATGACGGTCAAAATTTCTTCCGTGTGCTGTTTAACTAAGTTCTCTCATACGTTTCAAACCGAATCTGTTTCAAAACCCGTACTGTAATATAATACCTACAGTGAGGAGAGGAGCAAGCGACAAGTGCCGAATCTGCCCAAGCGGGGCAGCACATTGGGCATGCATTGCGGGAAAATCACGGGTGTGTGCTAGAGCTAGATCGGGAGCTCCTTACAATTCTATTATAGTGTACTTAATATCGATTCAATGAAAACCCGGATATGTACCATTGCCTTAACATCGTCTATTCACCACACCAAACGGTAATGTGTAATGTGTTACCGGTAGGTATTGCACTCGGCGCATCTGCCTACCTGGAATCACCCGGAGTGACCGGCAAAGGACTGCCCCGCCATGCGATTTCGGATGGGCATCATGAACCAAGTAAATAAGCTGCGTACTGCATCTCACCGATTAGTGCAACGCACACTACAATGTCGACTTCCAGCAGGTACGTGGTGGTCCATCTCGTCTCCACCCCAGCACCCGCAGGTGATGTACCGACCGATTTTCCTTAATTTCTACATACGCTTCAGGAATATTGTGGGTTTCTTATGCACCCCCCAAATAGAGTATTCTACTGCAAATAGGTCTCTTACCTAACCCGACTGCACATATTCATATTCCTTTAGATTCATGATAACAAAAATCTCTCGGCACAGCGCAGCACATGAATATAGAGCATGTAGACGAATACAAGGGGAGGGGATTGCTAGCACTGTGGACTGACACAGTGGATTTCTACCAATTTCACCACGCACTTTGTATGGCGTCCGCCACTGGTGATCTCCACCAAGCTAGTAACCTCTTTCCCATGTACCCGTGTATATACGATATATAATGGCCAGTACTTAAGCCTGTAAAGTGGTTTTGTTGATGACCATGCGGTGCGGTGATGGATTACGCCATCCATGGTGCCCATACATAATCACATCACATATGCAGAAAGCTGTAAAAGTGTGTCCGCCGATAATCGATAATCGATAAGAAGCTGACCTGTACGCACAGCACATCACAGCTGGACCGATACAGTTTGGTGTCGACTGTTACCGATATTTACACATGGGGCAATCTTTTCCCGATGTATGATGACACATGCTGGGGTTTGCGATCGCAATTGAGTGTAAGTCCGAAGCGAGAAGTACATTGCTTCCGCATTTGATTGAATTTACACGACCGTGGCAATCTCAACAATATTCTTTAGCAAGCTATAGCAAGGAATTTATTCACTGACGTAATAGGTGCATGTAGCTTCAATTGTATTGAACGACGGAGTTGCACATCGCGCTCCCTTCACTTCGATATATGTATATGTATAGCTGTTATAGCAATGTCGCCCTTTGACTTGGAAATTACATATCTGTACTCTACGCAGATAAATGGGTATTAAGTAGATATAATGTCAAAATTGTCCAAACGATAGTCTTGAACTAGAGACACTAAGGATGTGTCGTCTAGACACGGAGATCAACTGCTTGCCGGTGAACATCCTTGAATTCAAGATGAGGGCCCTAGTCTAGCTCGAGTACATTGAAGCCCCAACCAATCAACATGCATAAAACCGTTGCGGCTTTTTTTTTTGCTTCTTCCTTGATAATATTTCATTTTCGTTGTTGTTTTGTTTCAGGTAACCACGCAAGATGCGAGTCATTGGATCGTGCTTCCCGAGTAGGAGGCTAGGGCAATCTCAGTCTTGAAAGCTTGTCGAAAGGAGCCAGATGAGGGTCTTCAACTATTGGATAATTTTGGCTCTTCAGTGTATTAAAATTACACCGTCCGGTGGGGGAAATTGAGAAGGGAATTTGGGAGACTTCACTTCGTCCGTGTGGTCTGTGGAACAACGAACCGAATTCGAAGACTGGCTGGGCTAGAATAGGTGTAGGCCCTAGCTCTGCCAACAATGGTCTTATAGGATGCTGCGGTTGGTTTATAGCGTTGACGTGATGAATGTCTCTCATTGGTGTAACTGCTTTTTGGCAATGGCGGTGCCCTCCCCGGTCGTCCGTTGTTAACACCAGGAGGCGCTCGGGGCACCCGTCAATTCAGGGCTCATTATTTACAAGAACGCATGAACTTGACTTCAAGAGGCCTAGGAGTAACACGGTTGGGAGAGCGCCCTGGACATCATTGTCTAGCATGCCACTTCTGAGGCAGGATAGGCTTACCAAAAAGGCTATTCCACAGTGAAAAAGAACCGATAAGCCCGGCCCGGGATGTGTTTATAACCCTAGGAGCAAGAAAGTGATGAAAATCATCGACTCTCGTTTCTGAGTGGTTAGAATACTGGCACGTGAGCTCAAACTCATGCGGCCGGCCGGCTGATCCCTTAGGTTTGTCATGCCTTGTATGCAATGTTCGCGACATTAATATGACTAGGGTGTGGTAGGCGAACACAAGAGATGTGGCCCACAATGGGGTCAGGGTGCTACGCAAAAGAATCTTCACCATGTTCGGTCAGTTCGAATGGGGGCCCGGGGCTCAAGGGGTAAGAAAGTTTGTTCAATTAGTGAGCTTAAGGCCTGCTAGTGTACTGTAACCTCGAGTGAGTAAGTGGCCTACAGACAATGCTTGTTCCAGCTTTGTCTCACATATGTTTCCGATAACCATTCTCGTGTCTGGGGCTGCTTCCGCTTGTGCCTCGCCTGAGTTTCACTGCCCAACTACGATAACATTTCTGCCTACCATACACATGTCTGTGTAACAACAGCCACTAGTAATCAGGGTCCTTCGAAATTTCCTGGTGATCTGACTCTACTCAGAATACGGAGTATGTAGCAGAGATAGCAAACCTGGGAAGCACATGCACAGTGGAGTTAACCATTCCTATTTGCGTAGGCTTGTCCTGAACAACCGGCGTGTGGGAGCGATAATGCTCGTTTCTCGACAGTTATCAATCCAAGTAAATGGCCAAGCGATTGGCTTGAATTGCTTGCCTGGGTGGTTCAATATTTTTTGGCTGATAGGTACCTCGGCCCTCTACATCCATCCATACTATCTGATCCCGCATATTGGCGCCAGAGCTCAGAGCCTTCGCCCCACTGGTTGAGATCAAGGCACTTCAGCTAGCATAGAACGTGAGGCTGTTCATACCTTCAGAAAAGTCTGTAGGTCTAGTGTAGGATGATTATACCATGTACTTTTGTTATAACGACGTACTCATGCTGGTAGTTGTATTGTTCCAATTTGCATGCATAGGTCTTTGGTGGTGCCCGGCCCGGCCCATAAGACTCCGAACCTGAGTTGGAAGTTGCTAGATCTATGTATATACGGTACATACAAGCTACGGAGTCTGCCACTAAGTGCCTTAAGCAATTATCACAGGGGCAAGGATGGCTGTAAAACAAATCACAGTGGCCTCGATATCATACCCGTTTTATTCCTATAACAGTGCTAGTGTGTATATGTATACCTATATATACTAGTTTTATTTATGGGTTCCATATATACATATGTAGCTATCACAGCTGAGGGGAGCTTGAAATTAGTATTTTGAGCCGCCGATCGCGGATATATTTGATATGAAACTAGTCGTATACCAAAGGCGCCATGGGGCTCTATCGTGGCCGTTGGAGCAGTTACTTGCCCCAGTAGTGCGCATTTTGGGATTGCTGGCGAACTTATTTCAAAGCATAGCAGTGCAGTAGAGTATGCAATTGCGACTAGCCACAAAATTTCAAAAAATACGGTGAGTGCATGGAATGAGTCCGTATACAAAGCACGGTGGTGTAACATGATTTAGATCAACCTATGCTTACATGCTGTACTTATACCAGCCTCGTGCTGGTATACCTCTGCCGCTGGTGCTGAACTCAATTCCCGGCGCTTCTCTGAGTTTAAACTTTAAGCTGTCTAACCCGACAGTTGTCGAAGCCAAAGCTAAAGTTATGGGAGGCCGTCATTTAGAAGGTCAGTATGTATGCGCTGGCTTATCTCATACCAGACTCTAATTAATTATTCTTCGAGATTAGGTAGTTCTCCGGCTGCCAGACCAGAACCTGAAAGGTCAACCTACAGTTCTTGGAGCAGACATCACGTGATAGGGTCATGAACTGAGGTTATAGGTGGGCAGCCTGCTCCGATAATGGCGGGGGAGGGCGGAGAAGAGTCTGAATGTACGTATTTTTGCCCCGGCTCTCGAGCACTATTTTCCAATTTTTTCGGAGCAAAACTCCTCCAGACTCTCTTCCCGCATGCTTTAAACGGCAAAAAATCAATTGTCGGGCCAAAGGAAAATAGGAGTCTCGGAACGATCGATCGATTTTCAAGACGGAGCAAAGGTAAATATCGATCAAATAGCGCACCTCCGGCTGATCAATGATTCAAACATGAATTCCTTTCCTATTTAGGTAATACCCAGGGCACAGCATAATATATCGTATCGTTAATATGAAGCTCTTATATTAGAGACAATTGGTCTTATGCATGTATCTTATAATGCAAAATTTTTACATTGTTTGGCAATCGCTCCGGGACAAGGGTCCTACGGATACCTAAATCCCGTTCCTGTAGATCTATGCCTCTATCATACATGGAAGTACGTGTTTATGTGTTGATACAATAAATGTAAAGTCTACACGTTAATACCTACCAGTGTCCCATCAATTGTGAGGACAGGCGGCACCCGGAACAGAGCATTAAATTGGTCACCTTGTTTGGTCACAAATTCATATTTCAAGTAGAATATGGAACTCGGGCTTCGGTAGTTCGAGGCGGTAGGTGCATGCCCCTATCACTCTACGCTAGGCATGGACGTCTTTGCGGAAACCAATGCAAGCAATACGGTAGTGACGGCAGGGTGCAACGGCGATGCCGGTTATTTAATATATTTTCCTTGGCTATAAGGGAATATGGCAAAAGGGACCATGAATATTATATGCTATAGGTCCGGTGTTAAGGCTGGACGGAACGCTGATCGGTCGGAAGAAATGCCTCCTATCGGACCCGGGTGCTGATATCGGGGGTTGAGGGTTCTTTATTTACAGGGCCCTTCTCCGTCTCGGGATTCATCACCCCCCAAGGATTGTGATGAGAGGGTATTCTTGTGATGTTTGTTGGGAATGAAAATTGATAATCTGTGACTAATGCCCGAAAGACACCGAATACCGGGAAAACTGGTGAATAAGACTCCTTGTCTGTATCTTTGCTCTTTACAAGGAGTCTTATTCACCACTTTTCCCGGTATCTACTGGTAGGCCATAAGGCTGAATTCGTGGATTCGGAGGGTTGATTCACAAATGCCCTCTGGGGTTACAATAGGTCCGTAATACTACAGTAGTCTAAATCGAGCATTCCGGCCAGTTGACCGGTGTTAGTCTCCATCTTTCTGTTTCTGACAACTAAACTGATCATGACACCATTGATATTATCAAGTGCCTGGATACTGGGAATATAGATGACGCCTATAAAGTAAGGGACTAGATGCAGGAACTTATCAGTACATGGTACATTAGGTATATTAAGGATGTCGGCAGATGACTTTGATTGGCTCCCCCTCCAATGCGATGTAACGTATCGACGCAGACCCAACACAATCCTGCGATCAATCATTGGACGAATTTGCAGTTTGAATCAGAGCTTGCTAAGTCAACTTGCAGACAGATGTTTGACACGTCGCATCTGATTTCTAGCCCGCTGATTGGTCGATCTTCAATTCATGATCCTCGTATCCAATTTGGGCCTGTCCATTCATAAATAGAAGAGATCTGCACTTAGCATGTTGATTATGTGGCACCAAGATCTGTAACGTGCTAGCGCTGGATTTCAACCTCGCCTGCGTTGTCTACACCTGCCTATTTTTATCGCACGCCACTTTATCATATGATGTGGCTAAGCAAGTACAGGGCTATTTTTGGTTGCAGAGCTCTGGAAGGGATGATCATGGCCTGTGGCTGTTCTTGTAGTTATTATTGTACATCTTTGTATAATCGAGCTGGCACATGACTTTTACGGACTGCGGGTTTGACAGCGTGGCTGATTCTAGACTCTTTGAGCAATTTTGTCAGCGGCAGGAAAAGGGGGCAGTTGGTTTTTCAGAGCTTTTGGCTACATTGGGTAGTGTATACCCCTTTTGGCGAGGTTGTTATCGAACAATGCCTTTATTTTCACAACATACATACATACAACTGCATTGTGTGCCACATGCATAATGTTTGCTAACAGCACTGCCGCCGAAGATGCCACTACTTTAATAGGACTTAAGTGAAGATCATACCCGAAGTCGGTAAAGACAACGGTTATACATGAAGTGGCGAGTTGATTTCGATTCTGCTAGGCGCCTCTAACTATGTAGAGTACCGACTCAGAAAATTACAAGGGAGTTCTAATCTATATGATTTCTTCATGACTGATTTGTGGCAATGCGCGAGATTTTTGTGCACAATTTATAATTACCCATATGACCACAAATGACGATCGCTTCTCATTTGTATCCTGGTATCAGTGGCACCGGTGCTCTTGATGGGACGAACCAATAGTCGTGATATTTCATGGAACGCGTACTAACAACGACTTGCATTGCGATTGGATAGAAGAGCTGTTGGTATTGGCCAATGCCAGTAGTGCTTCGTACATGCAAGCCTCACTGCTAACGTTTTTATATTTCACAACAATGCCCGCCTTCGCTAGTGTCAGGGGCTGTAACTAATGTGAGATTGTATTCATTGTTGGTACTCCAATCCCCTTTGCAATTTTGACCTCTCGATGTAGATGTACATCATTAATTCAAGGACTGATCCTTGTAGTTCCTGCGAACAAAGGCGCCAAATGACCGTAGGAATAATGGAATATTCTATGAGCTAGAGCTAGATTTTCAGTGGCTGAGGGAGGCTCAGGGTCAATCAGCTAGTTTGTCGAGGTAGTAAAATTATCCCGCTGAGCTACCTCTTGTATATGGACATTTATTGGTCAATAGTTACTCTCAGGCTCGCTAAACCATGTGGGAACGGAAAATATGCTTCCCGTCCAGATGAGTCAATCAGTCAATCAGTCAATCAGCAAGAGGATCAACTTGATGGCACGGAAGATAAATTTGGGAGCTATGTTAAGGGGAATGGCGTAAAACCCAGATACCCCCGATCAGCGTTGTGTGCGTCTCTGTCCAGTATAGAGTGTTAGATCAGGGGGTTTGGGTTTTGTTTGGGGGTGAATGTCCGCTCCGGGGGCTTTCTGGGATCGCCGAGTTGGGCTTTGAAGCTGAGGGGAGGTCCTATTCCTGTTCTCGTGGAGAGTGGGCCACATACGGGGATTTGGCGGCCGCGGGGATTCCTAGCCAATGGGGCCGAGGTGGCGTATCAGGTGCACCAGAAGCGGGGTCACCTACCCCCCCGGTCCCAACAGCAGGAAGGGCTCTAGCGATGGCTTCCCATGGAAGATTGTAATATGATTGGTCGATGGCTGACCGGCGGGCAGCGAGTGTGGTGCAGGCTAGGTGTATTGGAGATCTGGCTATGGCGTTTATCCGACTCATTTTCGAGTTTGTACAATCAATCTACGTTAAAAATCCGAATTTTGAGGTGAATATGAGGCCACCAATGGGCTATTTAGCACTATTGGGTATAAGTGGAGTCGGGGCCCTGTCTTACGGCTGACGTGCGAGATGTCCTGCCGCCGTGATCGAAAGCGAGGCAACCAATCGGACTCATCTCAAGCTCGTACTCCTTGTAGTAAAAAGCTATTGTTGCAAGTGTGTCTCAAAGAGGTATGGGGGTTTCTAACCCCACTTGGTGAAGTCTAACGAGTCTTTTTTTCCGGCTTACGTTGTGAGCCCACTCTTCAATATCATACTTAGGATCTGATACTCTTATCTCGGCAATGCCCGTCTGAGGGTCCTGCTTGCAGGCATGTGTTTATGGTTTACAACGGCCATAAACCTACAGCGCTGGGTTCCTCTATTGCTAACTATGTCAGTCATGTGCTTGCCGCCCGGGGTTTTCTGAATGTGGCTCCCAACGGAACAGCCGATCTCAGGTGGCTTAACTTACTTGCCCATACCTCATGTATACTGGCCCGGCTTGTTGACTCGGGGTTCCCCTTTGTGAACGAAATCTAGAAGCCTATAAACCCGATTGGTTCAGGATTTGAACTTTGGTGATGGGAATTTAGCCATTGTATTGGCTTGATCGTGTAAGAGCTATTTGCTTGGCCCCTGGCACTCTCATTGGCTCTTCGAGCGAGCTAGCCATACCGATTCCTTGCATTGCTACAGAAAGAACTATTGATGATCTCTAATTTACGATCGCGAGTTACATTATGATATCTAGCAATGGAGATTTGCAATTGCGTAAGTTTGTATGTTGAATCAAGTGGTTAGCTCGTTATGTACCCTACTATAGGTACATACTCCGCCCATGACTACAACCCGGGCCGGGCAAGCACAATCAAGGATATACATAGATCTCCCAGCTTTGTGGATGTACCATTATGCCAGCCAATGAGCATACAATGTAGAAGTTATCATGTCTGGACCCAGAGCCGTATCTCTAGCCAGACCCAAGGATCTATGCAATGCGAAGGCTAGAATACCATGTGGCCAGGCTGGCGAGACACAACCTGGCGGCCGGCCAACTACCTAGATGTGCTATCGAGATCAGGTTAAAAGAACACTGGCTATGTACTGGTGGGCCTATACGGCCTCACATGCGAGTAATGAATGTTTAAAAAAAAATGTACTGGTGGGCATCTGGATATGTACCTAGATCTCATGGGTCAGAAGCCACACCGGTATCCCAGGCAGCGAGAAGGCAGACGCCAGAGCATCCCACAAATCCTACTTTGGGCAAATCTCAGAAAAACTATGTTAAGCATCTGGAGCAGGCATTGATGCTCCAGCCTCGCCTTTGATTCAGGGTAAGTCACGATTCTGACTCCACAAGTTCCGGCCCTAGATCTCTAAACCGCCTCTGATATCCAGACTTCCTGACCGAGCCTTGGGGCTTTGGTGGACCTATAATCCCCCTCCACACCAGGCTCCGCTGTCAAATTACATCAAGGCGGTTAATATTTTCAGTAACAAACTCATGGAGTCACGGTCATGTGCATGTGTCCATGACCAGTGTTTCGTGGCCTAACGGCGGTGAATTTACTCAACCTCAAGCGGCAAAAGAATTTTTTCTGTACGGTAATTACGATGATTGATTGTTCAACTTGTTCAACATTGACAGGTCGTTCGAACAACCCACCCATTGCGCACAGACCGAGCGATTCAACAATTACTATGAATGGGTAATATATTTTCTTACTGGTATGAGCAACAACTACCAATATTGTCTATGAGAAATATTGAGATAGAGACGGAAGGTAAAGTCATGGCCTAGTCCTCTACCAATGTGGCCACCAATATTATATCCACCATACCTCATTTTACAGCTACGTGCATTAACTAGCTTTGTAAAGATTGGAGGTTCTCTTTCTTGTACTAAGCTCCTTTATAAACAGCGTCTTGTCAAACAAGAGACTATATATGCTTAAAGCTTAAACCAAACGTACTATACTCTGCTAATAATACCTTTGAATAGGTATACTTGCAATCACCAAGCTGTCTCAAGACCAGCAGGAGCACTAGGTATTTCACTTTGACAATATTGAATACTTGTTATCCAAAGCAGTAACAAAGCATATTACGCAATGCCAAATCGTCTACAAGCCGACTCAATCATAATAATTTCTGAATCGTACAGAACAGAATTTGGTATCATGCATATTTCATGCGACTGTCACGCAGGTGACCATACCATCTGTGATATTGATGAGGAGGCTCTTCCTTATTTCAAGTTCTACGGAGGCATATATTTTTTGATAAGCCAAGTTTATTGTTACAGGTGTATCTAAGCTTGCCTCGAGTTTTTTGGGGCTTCAGGGTAAGTCTTCCCTCACCTCCTGACCGGTGGCGCATAATAATGACAAAACTTCTCCGCTTGTTCACTCGCAGCTGGTGGCAAACATTTGCATGTGCGTATTCTCCTGTAAAAGTGGTCGTGGAATTCATCGCAAATCAAGATCACTTGCTTGCTGCGTTGATAATCCGTAAGTCTTGCCACCGCAAAGATTATTGTTACCTTTTATTCCCATGGGGCTCAAACATGTATGTATACTTTACTACTACACATATGGGCCTTCAATAGCCGAATTTCGAGCCTAATGTTCACTTGGATTATAGGTTTGCCACCGCATCTGAGGATAATTATAGTATAATTTAAGTATCAGTTAAGTCTTATTTATGCCCCAACATCATATA
>Ga0307511_10000695_pt1 | contig 35955 bp, 28 predicted proteins | sample 13_EM_MG_FD_200266 | JGI IMG/M metagenome (GOLD analysis project Ga0307511, IMG submission 200266) | Populus trichocarpa ectomycorrhiza microbial communities from riparian zone in the Pacific Northwest, United States - 13_EM | ecosystem: Host-associated > Plants > Roots > Unclassified | place... | reverse complement strand
GCGGAATGGGAGCGCCGGGAGCGGGTGCGAGGTCGGCGATCGTGGCGGCGTTGTTCGCCGAGGCGATGGCGGCGTTCAGGTCATCGTTCGAACGCGGGTTGCCGCTGCGTGTGAGCGCATCGGTCAGGGCCTGCGTGGCCTGCGCGTACTGCGGCGTGTTTCCCGCTTTTCTTTGTTGCGCGGCGGCGAGTCGCGTTTTGGCCAGATTGATCGCAGCCGCCGCTTGCTGGCGGAGATTGGGATCGATCGTTGGCGCGGCTGGCTGCACGGGAACCGGCACGGGGACGGGAACCGGCTGCACGGAGCGCGGCGGCGGCGCGACGGGCTGCGGCTGTGGTTCGGGAGTATTCGCTGCTTCGAGCTTCGACTTCGCGCGACGCATCAGATCGCCGAGGGGGCCGAGATCGGCTTCGCCCGGTCCGCTCGTTTTTTCGAAATCGGAAATGGCCTGCTCGTACTTGCCCGTATTGAGATAGGCCACGCCGCGGTAGTAGTACGGGTGATAGCTGATGAAGATCGCACCGTAGGTCCGCTCGTGGTCGCTTTCTTTCGGATGAGCGTTGATGGCCGCGGTCATTTTCTGGATCGCGACGGACCACTGGCCCTTGCCGACGGCGGCGATACCGGCATCGTAGTCGTCGTACCACGACGCCAGCGCCGCACTGGCGGCGAAGAGAAGGGCGATTCCGATTGTGAAGGTTCGCGTAGATCTCATGGCTTTTTGTTGAGCTCCTTTTCGAGCTCGTCGTAGTTTACGGTTTCGAGATTGACGGCCTGCCGGTACTGCTTGCCTGCCTCGATGCTCACATTGATCGTTTGTTTCTTTCCTGTCGGTCCGGCCATCGTGACCGCGTAGTTGCCCGGCTTGAGCTTGATGCTGGTCGGAGTGAACTTGTCGTCGTCGGCTAAATCGATCGACTGACCCTTGTCGTCGACGATTTTCTCCAGCTCACCCCACGGCGAGGCCGAGAGCAGGAGCACGCCCTGGTCTGCCGGAATCGGCGCAGTCGACGTGGGGGCGGTGGTGGTGACGCTCGTGGTGCTGATCGCAGCGGTCGGCGTCGTGGTCTGCTTGTTCTTCCAGATCAGGAAGCCGCCCACGCCGAGGACGATCACGATCGCCGCGGCGATGCCGATCATCATTCCGGTGTTGCTCTTCGGTGCGAGCGCTCCCGGCGAGATCTGGCGCTCGATCATGGTGGCCTCGGCGTTGCCGCTCCACTTCTGTTCGGCTGCCGTCGGCGCGGCCTGCGTCGAGAAGCGCTCCATGACCGTGGCGTCGTCGCTTCCGGCGCGCGTTCCCGGCGCGCCGGGCATCGTGCCCGTAGGCCCCAGGTTGCGCTCCATCACCGTAGCGTCGTCGCTGCCGATCCTCGTTCCGGTCGGGCCGGTGCGCGGCGGTGGCATCGCCTCGGCCTGCGTCGGCTGGCCGGTCATCGTTTGCTGCGTGGCCTGCTGGCCGCTGAATGTGCCCGTCGGTCCGGTCGTGAACTTCGGCAATTCGGCCAGCGTCTGCGCGCCGGAGAGCGTGATCATCCGCTCGCCCAGCCCGTACTTCTGATCGGGCGGGACCGTGTTGCGGATCGCTTCGAGAGCGTGCTCGAAATCGGCTGCCGTGGCGTAGCGATTGTCGCGGCTCTTCTCCAGCGACTTCATGATCACCGACTCGACCTGCGCCGGCACCTTCACGGCCGGATTCAGCTCGTGAATCGGCAGCGGTTTCTCGGTGACGTGCTTGAGGATGTAGCCGTGCGGGTTGGTGGCCTGGAAGGGCGCCCGGCCGGCCAGCATCTCGTACATGACGATGCCGAAGGAGTAGAGGTCGGAGCGCGGATCGAGGTGCTCGCCCTCTTTCAGGAAACCGGCCTGCTCGGGCGATGCGTACTTCAGCTTGCCGAGGAACATGCCGGTCTGCGTGAGACCCTGACCGCCGTCCCCTTCCGCGAGCTGCTTGGCGATGCCGAAGTCGATGACCTTCACGGCCAGTTTTCCGTGATGGTCCTGCGACAGCATGATGTTCTCGGGCGAGATGTCGCGATGGATGAGACCCATCGAATGGAGATGTTCGAGGCCACTCAGCGCCTGGATGGAAATCTCGATGGCCAGCCGCGCCGGCATCGGGCCGTTCTGGCCGATCCACTTCTGGATGTTCGTTCCGTCGATGAACTCCCACACCATGTAGTAGGAGCCGTCGTCGAGCTGGGCGAAGTCGTAGAGCATCGCCAGGTTCTTGTGTTTGATCATCGTCGACGTGCGCGCTTCCTGGAGAAAGCGCTGCATGCCCTGATCGTCGGCCGCCACGTTGGGCCGCATGATCTTGATGACGCGGAGCTCGTTGAGATGGATGTGGCGGACTTTGAAGATCTCGCCCATGCCGCCGATGCCGAGGCGGTCGAGGATCTGGTACTTGCCGTCGAGGAGCTTCGACGAATACGTACGCTGGAACACCGTCACCCGCTCGCCGCAGGCCGGACACTGTTCCAGGCTGACGTCGATCGGTTGCTTACAGCGAAGGCAGTTGATTTGGCTCATGTTTGCTCCGGACGTTGCGCGGTTTCGTAGTCTCGCGGGGAACAACGCCGCGCGACCGCGAAACTTCGCGACCTCTACCGCATCATTGATTCCTCAACACATAACTGCACGCCGGATCCGCTCCGAACCGCACCACGTCTCCCGGTTTCAACACGGCTTTGTCGATGCGCGTGTTGTTGACGTACGTTCCATTGGCCGACTTCAGATCTTCGAGCGTGAACGCGCCGCCGCTCATGGTGATGCGGGCGTGGCGGCGCGAGACGGCAGGATGGGCCAGCACGACCGAACAGGTGCGATCGCGGCCGACCATGATGCTGTCGCCCTGCAGCGAATGCTTCTCGTTCGCTTCCGGCTTCACGTGGACGAGCTGCCAGCGCTGCACGGCTGCCGCGGCACTGGCCACCGCGACCGGCATGGGACGGATCGTCGGCGTGTAGCCCGGACGAAGGTTGTACTCCTCGAGCGCTTCGAAAAACTGGCGCGCCGATTCGTAGCGCTGATCCATGCGCGGATGCATGGCTCGCAGCACGATCGCTTCCAGCTCGGCATCGATCTCCGGCCGCAGCGCGCGCGGCGATTGCTTCTCGCCGCGATAGATGGCGTCGATCAGTTTCGGCAGCGAGCGGCTGTTGAACGGCAGCGTCCCGGTCAGCATCTCGTACAGCACCACGCCGGAGGAGTAGACATCGCTCTTCGCTCCGGCATCCTTCGGCTCGCGGATCTGCTCCGGCGACATGTAGTGCGGCGTGCCGAGGAGGAAGCCGGATTTGGTCAGAACCGTCTGCCCGCTTCCGGTTCCGCCCTCCTTGATCTTGGCGATGCCGAAGTCGGTGACCTTGACGACGCCGGCCGACTCACGGATCAGGTTGGCCGGCTTGATGTCGCGATGGACGATGCCTTTGCCGTGGGCGTACACGAGCGCTTCGAGCAGACACTGCGCGGTGGAAATGGCGTCGGCCAGCGGCAGCGCGCCGCGCTCGGTGAGCAGGACGTCGACCGGCGTCCCTTCCACCAGCTCCATCACCAGGACGGCGTGATCGGCGTTATTGATGAACTGATAGAAGCGGGTGATGTAGCGGTGGCGCAGTTTTTCGAGGATGTGCGCTTCTTTGACGAAGCGCTTTCTGGCCGTGACTTCGCCGGCCAGCTCTTCGCTCATGATCTTGAGAACGACGACATAGCCTTCGGGGAGGATCTCGTTGCGCGCAATGGTGCGGCCGACGTAGACGTGGCTCATCCCACCTTCGCCGAGCTCGCGCTCGATGCGGTAGTTGCCAATGACGCTGCCGATCATTTCAGCGCGCCCTCTTCATCCCAGTAGAAGCCTTCGTTGCACAGCGGCATGAACAGGAACCGGTGCGAGCCGACGCGAACGACATCTTTCGCCGCCAGATCGCGCCGCGGCTCGATCTCGGAGTCGTTGACGTAGGTCCCGTTGGTGGAGTTGTGGTCCATCAGAATGAATCGCCGTTCCTCGGGGCGGAAGACGAGATCGGCATGATGCGACGAGGCCTGGTCATCGTTGACGACGATGTCCGAGCGCCGGTCGCGGCCGAGAACGTTGCGTCCGATGCGCACAGGAAACGACTCGCCGCGCGCCGACCCGTTGAGTCCGATCAGCCAGCCGACGACGTAGCGCTTCGGCGTGGCCAGCGGATCGAGCTTTTGCACCGCGACCGTGCGATCGGCCGGCTCGGATTCGAGGGCGACGGCAGCGGCATCGCGTTGACCGAGTGTCGGAGGGGGAGGAACTGCGGTCGGGCGGCGGACCGGCTCGGCGGGCACAGGTCCGGGCCGTTTCGCTTCCTGCGCTCCGAACCGCGTCGGACGAACGACGGGGACATCCGATTCAGCGTTCTCCGCGGGGCAATACGGACAAAGGTCCCAGGTTTCGTCGATGAAATGCCCGTTCTCACACCGCTTATCAGCCACGTTTTGCCTCACGCATGGAAGGCGACCGCAACCGCGTTGCGCCCGCCGAAGTAGATGATGTCGCCGTCTTTCAGGAACCGCTTGTCGATCTTCTGGTCGTTCACGTACGTCCCGTTCGACGAATTCCTGTCGATCAGCAGCACTTTGCCGTCGATCGAGACCACTTCTGCATGCAGCCGGGAGACCTTCGGGTTCTCCAATACGATCTCACACATTGCCGTTTCCCGTCCCACTCGGATGCCCGAACCGCCGAGCCCGAGCCGCTCGCCGGCGCGCGTACCGTTGAGGATGGTGAACTTGCCGAGCATCAGCGGCGCACCAGCCGGCGCACTGGACGGCGAGACGACCCGCTCGGTCGTGACCTTGAGCATATCCGCCGGAATGCGAGGACGGCGCATGCGCGGGATCGTGAGGCCGAGGGCCAGGGCGGCAAGCACGCCGCCGGCGCCGGCAGCGGCCACGGGATGCTTGCGCCACAGCGGCATTGACTGCAGCGCGCGATCGGTATCGTGACGGAAGCGGATCAGATCGGGCGAATTGGGAAAGAGGTTGTTGGCGCTGGCCAGCTCCGTCGAGGCGGCAGTCCATTTGCCGTCCTGCGCGGCATCGAGCGACGCGCGGTAGTGGCGATCGAACGCGCCCTGGACGTTGACCGGAACATTGGCTTCGCGCAGAAAGCTGCGCGCCACGTCGATCGGCACCAGAAACTTGATGGCCTCGGCATCCGTTCGCCCCCAGGTCGAGATGCCGATCACGTCGCCGGCGCGATTGACGGCCGGACCGCCGGAGTTGCCGCGGTAGATGGCGACATTCGACTGGAAAACAGGCGTGTTGGTGACGTCGCGTTTAATGGCGGTGATGATTCCGGGGTTGAACGTGGCCTCGAGATCGCTGTCGCGCGAGAGCCAGCCGCCGATGACGTCGTCGGTGCTGCTGGCCACGGCCGGATAGCCGACCGACCAGATCGATTCGCCGACGCGCGTGGTGTCGGAGTCGCCGAGCGTGAGCACGGGAAGGTTCTTGTGATTGACGCGCAGCAGCGCCAAGTCGGTGCCGCGCTGCGCCAGCGCGGGCGAGAAGTGGTCGATGGTGAAGGAGAGCTTTTCGCCGTTGGAGAGCTCGATCTCGTTGGTGACGACGCGCTTGTCGAGCCGGCCGCTGGCGACGAGCGCGGCGATGTAGCGGTCGAGCGCGTCGCTGCGGTGCAGTTTGCGGAGATCGTCGACGGGAAAGTGCTTCAGTAAGGCCGAGATGGCGCCGTTGCGCCGCAGCTCGCGATCGAGATTGTCGCTGTTCTGCGTCGGCGCGACGACGTGGCCGCTGGTCAGCACCAGCCCGTCGGGATGGATGATGAAGCCGCTGCCCGAACCGCCGGCGCCGGTGGGAACGAACAGCTCGTCTCCGCCGCTGACTCGCTGCGCTTTGACGTCGAAGCCGTCGTGTTTCAGGGCCCGTTCGATCGTTGAGATCGCCGCGGGCGTGTAGCGGAATTCGGCGGTGGCGAAGGCGCTGATGCGGACGACGGCCGGTTTGACTGCATAGGCCATGCGCGCCGCCTCGTCGAGATGCGCGACATCGCTGCGGCAGCCGAGGACGGTGAGAAGCAGGAGACCGAGGAGAAGGCGGGGCGCGGGGGACATGAGGTTACCGGGCGTGTGAAGAGGTCGTGGCCGCGACTCCTTGTTGATGATTCCAGTAGAGCCACGCGCCGGCAGCGCCGCCGATGATGACGATCCAGATCAGCGCCCACTTGAGAAACGAGCCACGCGGTTTCGGCTGCGCGGCCATGGGCGTCTCCACGGTTTTTTCCAGTTGGCGAACGGGCGACTTGACCGTGTCGTCCAGGATGCTGCTCGCCTCTTCCGAAGGTTGGGCCGCCTCTGCCTCCGCCGCCTCGTCGGTGATCGCAACGATCGGCGCCGTGTCGCGCTGCGTTTCGTCGAGCGGATGATCGGCCAGCGTTTCGTCCGCATCGATGACTGTCTCGTCGGCGCCGTCGCCAATCCTGACCACTTTGGCCACGATCACCGTCACGTTGTCGGGCGCGCCGCGCGAGAGGGCCAGGCGAACGTACTCGGTGGCCGCCTGATCGATCGGCAGCGCGGCGATCTCTTTCAGCTCGGGCTCTTTGACCAAACCGTGCAGACCGTCGCTGCAGAGGACGAAGACGTCGTTTTCGTGAATGTCGAACGGGCCGCTGATGTCGATCTCGACGTCCTCGCCGACGCCCATCGAGCGCTGCAGGACGTTGCGTCGCGGATGTGTCTCCGCTTCCTTCGGCGTCAGCAATCCTTCGCGGACCATGGAGGCGACGAGGGAGTGATCTTCCGTGATCTGCCGGATCTCGTCGCCGCGCACGAGGTAGATGCGCGAGTCGCCCACGTGTGCGAACCATGCCTGGTTGTTCTTGACGACGAGCGCGGAGGTCGTGGTCCCCATCCCTCTCAGATCGGGATTGGCCTGAGCCTCGGTGAAGATTCTGGCGTTCGCACGCGTGAGCGCTTCGCGCAGGGCTTGGGAGATGTCGTAGGTCTCGCTGCCGAGGTATTGGGCCTTGATGGTTTCGCCGGCGAGGCGCGAGGCGGTGGCGCCGCCGCGATGCCCACCCATGCCGTCGGCCACGACGAGCAGGCGTCCGCCGGGATGGCTCTGGCTCTCCTCCCGCGGCGTGGTGTAGGTGCCGAAGTCCTGGTTCTCGGAACGAACCAGTCCTACGTCAGTGCGCAGGACTGCCTGAACACCGAGACGCGGCATCGGGACGGCCGATTCTTCCGCCGTGGCTTGCTCGCTCATATGCGTGGAGACAGGGGGAGATTATACAGGCTTGGCCGGGAGCGATTAGTGATGTCCGCCCGGTCCGCTCGGCGGAGGCTGCGGCGGGCGTGGCTGCGGAGGCGGTGGTGCCTGTGGCTGCGCACCGTGTCCACCCGGGTCGTTTGGTGGGCGGCCGTGATCGTCGTGTCCACCCTTGGGATCGTTCTTCGGATCATTGCCGTCCGGGCGGTTCGGTCCGTTCTGCCGGCGATCGTCAGGCGTCTTCATCGGATGATCGGGGGGCGGATCGCGGCGGCTGAACATCGTCGTCTCGCCGGCGCGGACGAGGAACGGCTCCGGGCGCAGGGGCGAGCGGATCTCGACAATGCCTTCGAACACGTCGACGGTCGCCTTGCCCGCATCGTCGACTTCGACGTTGTACTGCGTGCCGCGAACGGCCAGCAGTGCGCCCGGCGTCTGGACGATGCGCGGCTCGGAGCCGGTGATCTTGTCGAACATGGCGTGGATGCGGCCGCGCTCGAGGGAGAGGATGACGCCGGGTGTGCCTCCGGCGAGCTGCACGTCAGTCGATCCGAAGATCTCGAATTTGGCCTTATGCGGCTCCGCGGCGATCAGTGCGTACGAGAACCAGCCGGTATGAACGCGATCCCCGCTCTGGGCGTGCAGGCCTTTTGTGGCCGGCGACTGTTGACTCGCCGTTTTGAGGACGACAGTGCGCCTCACGTCATCGAAGCGATAGGGAACCGTTGCCTGCGGCGTTGGCACTGTGGCCGCCGCCGCAGTAAGCATGGTGAGCGATGCGAGCAGAGTCTTCATGACGACCTCATTTAAGGTTCGAGGGGAATATCGAGTCGTTTGATCTTGCGCGCAAGGGTCTTGCGCTCGATGCCAAGAATGTAGGCCGCCTGTGTCTGATTCCCGCCGGTAGCCTTGAGCACGGCCATGATGTGCCGCTTTTCGGCTTCGTCGAGACTGACCAATTCATCCTCTACTGGCGTAGGCGTCGACACTGGTTTTGCTTCTGACGATGGCGCGATGTCGCGCAGCGCACCGGCAACCGCAGCCGGATCGACTAGCGCACCGGAGTCGATAATGGTGCGCCGGATGACCTGTTCCAATTCGCGAACATTGCCCGGGAAACGATGCGCGGAGAGCACATCGAGCACGCTCTGCGACGGTCCGGCGATCGATTCGCGCTTCATCTCAACGGCGATCTGGCGCTTGAAGTGATCGACGAGCAACGGGATGTCGGAAGCGCGCTCGCGTAATGGCGGGACAGCAATCTCGTATCCCGCCAACCGGTAGTAGAGATCCTCGCGAAACTTTCCTTCTGCAACGAGTCTCTTGATGTCGCGATGCGTGGCCGCGATCAGGCGAACGTCGACTTTGTGGCTCTTCTCCGCGCCGAGCGGCGTAACGATCCCATCCTGCAGGAAGCGAAGAAGCTTGACCTGGAAGGCCGGCGAGATGTCGCCGATCTCGTCGAGGAGCAGCGTGCCGCCGTCGGCGCGGGAGAGTGCACCGCGCCGGTCCTGCCGTGAATCGGTGAACGCTCCGCGGGTGGATCCGAACAATTCATTCTCGAGGAGCGTGTCGGGAATCGCGCCGCAGTTGATGGCGACGAAGGGGCCGGAAACGCGCGCGCCGAGGTCGTGAATCGACTGCGCGACCAGCTCCTTGCCGCTGCCGCTCTCGCCGAGAATCACCACCGGCACGTTGAGCGGCGCCACGCGGGCGATGGCTTTGTACATGGCGATCATCGACGGATGCGAGCCGACCATGCGCGAGGCCGGTCCGGTTTCGATCTCGACCTCGTTAGCCACCAGGCCGCCGAGTGCGGCGCGAACGCGGGCGATCAGATCGCCGAGGTCGAACGGCTTGGCGAGGTAGTCGAAAGCGCCAAATCGCTGCGCCAGTGCCGTCGTCTCGATGGTGCCGCGGGCCGTCATCAGGATCACGCGCGGCGGATCGCGCCGTTCGGAGATGGCTTGCAGCAGCGTCAGGCCGGTCTCGCCGGGCATGTAGATGTCGCTGAGAACGACGTCGATGCGATGTGCGCGAAGAGCCTGCAGCGCGGAAGTCACATCGCCGGCCTGCACCGTTTTGAGGCCGACTTTCTCCAACGCCATGGCCGCGCTCTCGCGGATTCCGGCGTCGTCGTCGACTACGAGCACGGTCGCCATCTACATCGCTCCAGCTCTGGCCGCGGCAATCACGACCGGCAGCGTAATGCGAAAACGGGAACCGCCGCCGGCGACTGCGTCGAGGCCTACGCCGCCGCCGTGCCATCGCGCGATCTCGGCGACGAGCGATAGTCCGAGCCCGAGGCCTTGCGTTCCTGCCGCGGTTTCGCCGCGAACGAAGCGTTGGAAGATTCGCTCACGATCCGCGCCTGCGATTCCCTTTCCGCGATCTTCGACTTCGATGACGGCCTCGTTGGCGTGGCGGGTCACGCGAACGGTGACAGGCGACGTGGTGTACTTCAGCGCATTGCCGACGAGGTTGTCGATGACGCGCTCGAGCAACGCGGCGTCTGCGCGAACGATGATTTCCCGGTCAGCGGATACGAACAGCGTGCGGTCGGTGCTGGCGCGCAGAAAATCGACGCGCGTCGCGACCAGCTCTCCGAGATCGACCACCGCCGAGCAGACTGCGAACTCGCGAAGAGGCAGCCGTTCCAGATCGAGGAGCGTGCCGACCATCGCCTCCAGTTTTCCTGCCTCGCTCTGCAGGAGAGTAGCCACGCGCTGGCGTTCGGAAGGCGTCAGGTCGAAGCAGCTCAGGAGCTGCGTGAGATTGCGCATCGAGGCCAGCGGCGTCTTCAGCTCGTGTGCGAGAACGCGTTTCGACTCCGCATCGCGCTCGCGATGATCGATGTAGCGCTCTTCACTGCTGCGCAGGGCGGCGATGATGGTTTTGGTCTCGACGGCGGCGACAGCAATCGCTGCTGAGGCGATCATCGTCACGAACGGGATGGCGGTGCCTGCTGCCAGAAGCAGGAGTCCTCCGGCGATCGTGGCCACGATGACGATGGACGCGGCGATCCGCCGCCGGCCAATGACGAGGATGACGCCGATGGCAACCGCAGCGAACAGGCCGCCGGCGATCGGAGGCAGTTCCCGAATGACTTCGCCGCGGATGATCGATTCGGTGGCAGCGGCGTGCACGGTGACGCCGGGATCGGGCAGGCGGCCTCTCGTCGTCGGCGTCAGCACGCGATCGCCGAGCGCGAAGGCGGTAGGGCCGACGAAAACGAGCTTGCCGCGCAGTGATGCGGATGGGCCGCTGAGAAATGCGGCCGCGCTGATCGTCGGGATCGAACGTGGACGGGTGCGAAATGCGGGTGTGATCGAACGGCCGACCGGAATCGGCGCGCCGGTAATGAGCGATGCTGCTTCGACGGAGAGCGCGGTCAGCGAACGATCCTGACTCTGCTTCGTGGCAGAGAGCCGTCGAAGGATGCCGTCATGATCGAGCTCGAAGTTGCCGTGCGCTGCCGACATGGCCTGCGCCAGCGGCGGACCGGGCGCCAGCCAGCGGCCATGCTCATCGACGACCGACACCGCGAGCACCGGCAGACGATGCGCGGCAGCAGCAAGCCGTTCATCGCCCGGCCGCGCATCGGCGAGGAGGATGTCGAGGATGACGCCGCGGGCTCCGGCATCGGCTGCGCGATCGACAATTGTTGCCAGCGTTTCCCGATCCCACGGCCACGGCCCGATGTCGCGCAACGATTGTTCGTCGATCGCCACAATCGTCGTGGCCTCGGCCGCACGCGGCGGAAGCAACCGCAGCGCAAGATCGCGCGCCGGCAGCTCGAGCGGATCGAGTGTGTCGAACGCGAGCAACAGGGTGATGGCGATGCCGGCCACGGCGGCGATCCACAAGGCTGTGCGCGTGCGAAGCATGCGGAGTAATGGTACGCCGCGAAAGCGGAGCGCTGCCGTCCTCGGCTCCGCTGCGTCAGCAAACGATCTTCGCGAGTTCCGCTCGCAGCAACTTCCCCAATGGCGAACGCGGAATCGACCCAACAACATGAATCGCTCGCGCCCGCTCGAACGGTGCAACGCGCTCATTGAATGCATCACGAATGGCCTCGGCATCGCGTGTGACGGCGAGATGAATGACCTGGCCGAGGCGTTCATCCGGCATGGCAACGACGGCTGCATCGTCACCGGCGATCGAGCGGATGATGGCGTCGAGTCGCAGCAGATTGACCGATTCTCCGCCGATCTTCACGAAGTCTGCTCCGCGTCCGAAGACGCACAGTCTGCGGCCATCGACTTCGCCGAGATCCTCGGAGAGAAACCAGCCATCGACTTTCGGATCGATGAGTCCCTCTTCCGTCGCGTAGCCAGTGAACAACGACGCGCCGCGGAAGGCGAGCCGGCCATCGTCTTCGGATCTCGCATCGAGATGATCGAGGAGCGTCTCTTCGATGGCGACCGTCGAGCAGCATTCGCTCATGCCGTACGTGGACAACATCGGCCAGCCGAGTTTTCGGGCCTCGTCCCGCAGCTCACGATCGAATGCACCGCCGCCGACGAGGATCGCGCGAAGTGAATCAGGCGATTCGAGTTTCCCCTTCACAAGATCGTGCACCTGCGCAGGCACGAGCGATGCGAATGCGATGCGCTCGCGGGCGCAGATGTCCGCGAAGTTGCGCGCATCCCACGACGCGGTGACGACACGCGCGCCGCTGAGAAACGCCCGCGCATGAACGCCGAGGCCGCCGACGTGGAAGTTCGGCAGGACGCAGCACCAGGTTCCGTCACCCGTCGCATTCAGGTGCTTGTTGACGCCAGCAGCGGAGGCCAGGATCGCTTGCTTGGACAATGCCACGAGTTTGATGGTGCCTGTCGATCCCGAAGTGGCGAGGAAAACATGCCCATCGAGAGAGGGGACCATGCGTTCAAGCCGTTCGCGCTCAGCCGCAGGCATTCGCGGGTTAAGCAGAAGGTGGGACTCGTTGGACTCGAAGTCGATCATGGCCAGCGTAGCGCCGGCGGCTCGCCGGCTGGACCGCTGCCGGCCCGGCGGCGGCTTGGCAGTCGAGAAGAATCGCCGGCGAGCCGCCGGCGGTCCAGCCACCGGGCCGGTGGCGCTACGGCTGGAGCGAGCGCCATGGCAATGCCTCCAGTAAGTCGTCGAATCCGAGTCCGGTTCCGTTCGGAGGGACCAATTGCGCTCCATCGATCCGCATCCGTTCGATGAAGGGATCGGATTCGTACAGCACGTGTGTCACGAGGCCGCAGGTGGTTTGAATGCCCGCCGTCGCTGCGGCGTATGCGGCGCAGAGCTGGCCGAGGGGATGATCCATATAGGACGTGACGACGACCTCGGGGCAGGGGATTTCCTGGAGAGCGGGCTTGATGATCAGGACGTCGGCTCCATCCACAGAGCACAGACACTCTTGTCTGTGCTGGGGCTCACCAGCCCGGTCCAACGCCAGACGCAATCCCGTTCGCTCACGGAGTTCGCGCCATGTCTCGGCATCGTATGGACATGGATCTTCGATGAAATCGATTCGTTCGTGGGGCAGCGTCGCGGCGATGCGGACGAACTCGTCAGGTGTGAGTGTGGCGTTGAAGTCGATGCGGAGTTGCACGTTGTCGGGGATGAGATCGATGTTTTTCAGCTTGACGGTATCGAAGCCATCAGGCGGATCCGGTCCGGGCCAGTGGCTCCGCGGGATCGTCAATCCTTCGAAGAGATTTCGGCCATCGCGACGCGCCGCCGCATCGATCCTTGCGAATTCGAGCGATCGTTTCGTGAGCGGAGTTGTCTCGCCGCGAGCGAGCAGCGCGAGTTGTTCATCGAGTGACGCATCGCCGAGCTCGGGCCAGGGATGGATGTCGGCGAAGCCGCCGTCCACGCGAATCAGCGCGCCTTGCCGCCGACCGTCGGCGGCGATGGCGCTGAGACGGCGTTTCGGCGTCAGTTCGTAGCGCCAGTAGTCAACCAACGGCGGCTCCGATGACGTAGAGGATTCCGAACGACCACTCCAGCGCACCGGCAAGCGCAAGGCAGCGATTCAGCTCTGCGCCGCGGCTGCGCGCGACGCGTACGAGCAATGCGATGGCGAGGATCAGAGCGAGCATCGGGATCATCAGCGTCCGTGCGCTGCGAAGCCAGGCGATCGCCGCAACGCAGAGGAAAGGCACCAACGCGAAGATCACAATCTCGATGCGGGCGAACTTCACACCGAAACGCGCGGCGAGTGTTCGTTTGTTGCTGGCGCGATCGTTGTCGATGTCGCGCAGGTTGTTGATGGCCAGGATGACGACCGCCAGCGAGCCGACGGCGAAGCCGCCGAGCCAGGCGGTGGGATCGAGCTTCAGCGTCTGCAGGTAGAACGATCCACAGACGGCGGTGAAGCCGAAGAAGATCATCACGAAGACTTCGCCGAGGCCGTGGTAGGCGAGCGGATACGGCCCGCCGGTGTATGCGTAGGCGGCCGCGATCGATGCGATGCCGATCGCCACAATCGGCCATCCGCCGCGAAGGATGAGCGGGATTCCGCAGAGCGCGGCCAGGACGAAACAGACATACGCGCCGCGCAGCACGGCTTCGGCACTGAGCAGTCCTGCCTGCGTTACTCGCAACGGGCCGAGGCGCGCGTGCGTGTCGGCGCCCTTCTTGAAGTCGAGCGCATCGTTGACGTAGTTCGTTCCGATCTGGATGAAGACGGCACCGAGGAGGGCCTCGAAGAATGAGGGCCAGTGGGTGGGCGATGCTGCGCGAGCGAGTGCGGTACCGACAAGCACCGGCGTGACCGCAGCGGCGAGTGTTTTCGGGCGGGCGGCAAGAAGCCAAGGAGTCATGGGTCGTAGCGCTTCGCGCGTTGTCGGTTATCGGTTGTCGGTTGACTGTTCTGCGCCGCGTTCTCAGAAACGGTTCTGACAACTGAAAACCGAAAACCGACAACGCGCGAAGCGCTCATGGGAACCGAGGGAACTTCTTGAAATCCGGCTTCCGCTTTTCGACGTAGGCGTTGCGTCCTTCCTGTGCTTCCTCGGATAAGTAGTAGAGCAACGTCGCGTCGCCGCCGAAGTCGAGGAGGCCGAGCTGGCCGTCGCAGTCGGCGTTCATGGCGGCTTTGAGGAAACGGAGCGCCATTGGCGAGAGGGCAAGCATCTCACGGCACCATTTCAGCGTTTCGTTCTCTAGCTCGGCAAGCGGGACGACGGTGTTGATCAATCCCATCTCCAACGCCTGCTGCGCGTCGTACTGGCGGCAGAGGAACCAGATCTCGCGGGCTTTTTTCTGGCCGACGATGCGGGCCAGATACGACGAGCCGAGGCCGGCGTCGAAGGAGCCGACGCGCGGGCCGGTCTGGCCGAAGCGGGCATTGTCGGCGGCAATGGTCAGATCGCAGACGACATGCAGCACGTGTCCGCCGCCGATGGCGTAGCCGGCCACCATGGCCACCACCGGCTTGGGCATGCTGCGAATCTGTTTCTGCACGTCGAGGATGTTGAGGCGCGGGATCTTCTCGTTCGGATCGACGTACCCGCCCTTGCCGCGCACACGCTGATCGCCGCCGGAGCAGAAGGCCTCGGTGCCTTCGCCGGTGAAGACGATGACGCCGATCTCGCCGTCGTCGCGGGCCATGTCGAGGGCCTGCTTCATCTCGCTGACCGTCAGCGGGCGAAAGGCGTTGCGCACTTCGGGACGGTTGATGCTGATCTTGGCGATGCCGTCTTCAGTGCGCTCGTACTTGATGTCCTGAAAGTCGTGAAGCTTGATCCAGTTCTCGGCCATGTGGCGAGGCTATCAAGCGCGGCCAGCTACATCAACGGCACGCTGGTGCGCTGTCCTTCGGCGATGCCTTTCTTGAAGACAGTGATTTCGAGCGACGACGCGCCGTCGGCGTTGTCGAGTTGAAGCACAACCTTCGTGAAGCCGTTGCTTTCCGTTACGCCGAGGACCTTCGTTCGCGGTCTCGTTTCGAAGGTCAGATCGGACGGCTGCGTGCCGAAAATGAAGATGGCGATCTTGCGCGGTCCGGCGCTCATATCGGCGATTGCAGTCGGTGAAAACGTCCGGCCGCCGTACTCGAACGGATACTCCGCACCTTCGTTGCGATTGCCGCGGACGAGCAGCCATTTGCCGTCTTCGTCGATCGGAATGGGCGGGAGGAGGGCGATCTGGCCTTCCGACGGGACTGTGATGTTGATCCGCGCAAAGCCGCGTTTTTCCATCACCTCGACAGGACCACGATCGGGATCGCCGGTGCGGACGAGCGTTTTCACGGCATACGTTCCGGGCGGCAGCATGAGCGTGCCGTAGTAGCGGATGCCGTTGGCGCGCACGCGCTCGCCGACCTTGGCCACCTCGAGCGTGACGCGGTCGTAGAGCCGGTCGCGCACGATGCCGGCGGAGTCGAATGCATAAATGAAAACATCGGCGCCGCCAATCGTGGCGCTCGTCTCGCGAATCAGATCGGAGCCGTTGATGTCGATGATCACCGGCACTTGCGCAACTTTGCTGGAACCGGCGGGAGGGAACGGTGTGGCCAGTACATTCATCCGCAGGTCGTGCTGCGGGATGTCGTTGATGATGATCTCGGCGTTGCTGAGCGCACGCTCGACGGGATTGTCGCGGCCGCGCTCGTAGTAGCCGGCCGGCTGCGAGATGTGCGCTCCCGGCGGCGTGTTCACGAGCTTGATGCTGATGTTGTGGAACGTGCCCGGCGCACTGTCGGGAGCGTGAAAGCCGAGGACGTAAACGACCTCCTGCTGGTGAAGGAGGCGCGAAAAATCGCTGTGAAGGTCGTTCGAGTTCTGGAAAACCTCGCCGCCGGTCGGCCGCGACATCAGGAAGAGGCTGGCGTTGGAGTTGATGACGGAACCTTCGTCGAGATTGTTCTGCACGCGAACGCCCTGCACGTCGATGGCGTGAAGTACGACGTTGGCGGCGCGGAAGGAGTCGGCCATCCGCTGCACTCGGGCCATGGCGGACGTGTTGCCGTACATCTTGTCGGTGTCGATCTTTTCCTGGTTGCCGTGGACGATCTGCGTAGCCAGCTTGGTCTGCTCTTTGGAACCGCGCGCATCGAATCCTTGCAGCACGCGCGGGTCGAATCCCTCGGAGAGCAGAACGACCTGCTTGCGGCCCGGAATCATGCGCAGCGAGCGGGCCAGGTTGCCGATCGAATCAACTTCGCGCTCGATGCGATTGCGAAGTGCGCCCTCGTACTGCTTCGTCGCCGAATCGGCGAGATCGCGCATGTGCTGATCGCCCTCGGCTCCATGTCCGGAGTTTTCGACGACAGGCGCAGCACCAGGCGATTCGGGTCCTGCCGGTCCGCTCCAGATCACTGTTTGATTGGCCAGTTGCAGCGGATCGGAGCCGCGAAATGCGGACGGATTGCTGATCGCGGATGCAACCAACTGCCGGTCTGTGGTGAAGGCCGTGACGAATCGGAATCCGCGATCGGCATCGACCGTCGACACGGCGACAAGGTCACGCGGACCGACACTCTCCTTCACGAACCGGCGCGCTGCATCCTGAGCGCGCGACAGGGAGCGCGGAGTAATGAAGCCGAGGTCGAAAAGAAGAACGAACGAACGCCGCGCGGCCGGATTCATCGGCGTCAACGCAGTCGGCGCGCTGGCCGAGGCAAAGTCGACGGCATCGAACGACGTGATCGGCTGCCGTCTCTTCTCGTCGTACAGCGTGAAATTGTCGGCGGTCAGGCCGCGCACAGGATTGCCGGAAGCATCGAGCACAGATACCGGCAGCTCGACGACGTGAACATTGATCGTTGCCGCTGGTTGCGCGAGCGCGGCGACGGCGATGAAGAGCGACGCGAGGAGAACGAGTAGGCGGCGCATTCCGGTTGTTACGGCCTCACCACGGCAACGCTGGTTGTCTGCGCCTCAGCCACGCCCTTTTTGTGCACCGTCACCTGCAGCGACGAAGTCTGCGCCGGGTCGTCGAGCTGGAGGATGAGCTTCGTCCCGCCGTTGACCGGAGCAGTGCCGAGGAGCTTCGTCTTCGGCGTCGTCTCCCACGTCAGTTCGTTCATCGATGCGCCGTAGACGACGACCGCCACCTTGTTCGATGCGGTCGCGCTTGGGATGAAGTTCTGTCCATTCAGCTCGAATGGATAGTCGCCCGGAATGTTGCGCTCCGTTCCTCGTACGAGAATCCATTTCGGCTGATCGTCGATCGGAATCGGCGGCAATACCGCGACGTCGCCCGTCTTCCTGACGGTGATGTTCGTCCGGGCGTAGCCACGCTTCTCGCTTTCGTTCGGATTTTTCTTGTCCGGCTCGCCGGCGCGAACGAGCGATTTGATTGCGTAGTCGCCGGGCGGCAAGAGCAGCGTTCCGTAGAAGCGCAGGCCGCTGGCGCGCAGACGGTCGCCGACTTTTTTGAGATCGAGCGTCAGCCGCTGGTAGAGACGGTCTCTGACGATGCCCTCGGAATCGAAGGCGTAGACGAAGATCTCGGCCGAGGCACCGCTTCCCTTTGCCTCTTTGACGAGATCGGGACCGGCGATGTCGAGAATGATCGGAACCTGCGAGTTGCCATTGACCGAGGGGAACGGCGCGGCAAACGCCGCGAGATGCACATCATCCTGCGGGATGTCGTTGACGATGACTTCGGCGGTGGTGAGCGCTCGCTCGGTCGTCGTCTCGCCGCCGTTCTCGTAGTAGCCGGTGCGATAGTTGAGGCGGCCGGCGGCATTGACGAGCTTCACCTTGAGATCGTGGTACCGGCCCATGCTGACCGCCGGCGCCTGGAAGGCCAGGACGTAGACGACTTCCTGCGCGTGCAGCATGCGATCGAAGTTGTTCTTGAGATCGTTGGAGTTCTGAAAAACGTCGCCACCCGTCGGCCGCGAAATGACGTGCAGGCCGGCGTTTGAATTCAGGTTGGAACCGGAAGCGATGTCGTTCTGCACGCGCACACCCTGAATGTCGATGGCGTGGAGCACGACATCGGATGCGCGGAACGATTGCGCCATCCGATCGAGCCTGGTGAGGTTCGCGGAGTTCCCGAAGCGCACGTCGTTGTCGACGTTCCAGTACTGGCCCGACATCACAGCATTGTTGTCGCGGTTCGTTGCCGCGGTGTCGCGAATGTCGCGGCCTTGCAGGTATTTGGCGTCGAAGCCTTCGGAGAGAAAGATGACCTGCTTGCGACCGGGCACGGCGCGAAGCGTTTTCGCGAGTTGCCCGAGGTAGTCAACCTGCCTTTCGACCTGTCCCTGAACGTATTGCTCGTTGCTTTTCGTCATCTGCACCTGACGCTCCGCCATCGCAGCATCCGCCGCCGCGGCGGCGCCTTCCGAGCGGCCGGAAGGCGAGGCGGGCGTTTTCAGGCTGTCGCCGTTCGACAGGTCGGCGACGAAGGTCTTGTTCGCGATCTGCAGCGGATCGGACCCGCGGAACGCGTTCGGATCGGCGATGGCCGATTCGACGAGCTCGCGATCGGTGGTGAACGCGGTGAGGAGACGGAAGCCGTGCTCGTTGTCGATCGTGCCGACGCCGACGAGATCGCGCGGCTTCACTGCCGATTTCACAAAGTTGCGCGCGGCCTCCTGCGATCGCACCAGCGACCGCGGCGACGAGAAGGCGAGATCGAACAGCAGAAGGAACGAGCGTCGCGCGGCAGGGTTCAGCGGCGAGATGGCGCTGGCGGCCTCATTCGAAGTGAAGTCGATCTTGTCGAAGGAGGTGATGTTCTGCTTCTTCCCGCCGTCGTACAGCTCGAAGTTCGCCGCCGTCAGACCGCGAACGGGATTGCCGCTGCTGTCGACGACCGAGACGGGCACTTCGATGACGTTGACGTTCACCGTCTCGCGCAGTTGCGCGAATGCGGATGCTGCGAAGAACAGGACCGCGGCAAACACGCGGATTTTCATCGGGATCCTCCTGAGATCACTGCACCATCAGCGCTACGCTCGACTTCCGCGCATCGCTCGAACCCTTCTTGTGTACCGTTATGTCGAATGAGGCCGGACCGGTTTGCAGACCGGCGGGAGCGTAGTCGAAAACAAGCTTCATCACATCCTGTCCCTGCAGCCGCTTGACGACGGACGGCTCCTCGGCATGCGAGCCGTGCGCGTCAGTAGCAGCCGCTTCCCACGACAACTCATCAGCCTCGACGTTGAAAACGAAGAGCGCCACGCGGCGCGAGTGTCCGTTGCTCACCTGCGCGCTGGCGCTGGGCATGAACGGCTCGCCGTTGATGTGAAACGGGAACGGCCCCGAATCCTCGCGCGACGTGCCGCGAACGACGACCCAGTTCGCCGGCTCATCGAGAAACATCGGCGGCAGAAGCGCGACGTCGTACGTGGCCGGAACTTCGATGTCGGTCCGCGAGAAACCTTTCCGCTCCGTTCCGGCGACGCGCACCAGCGTCTTGAGCGCGTACTTGCCCGGCGGAAGGCTGAGCGTGGAGAAGTATTTGATCCCGTTGTGGCCGGCCATCTTCGCGCCATCGACAGTCAGACGTTGAAACGCACGATCGCGGACGACGCCCTGGTCGTCGAAGGCATAGACGTAAACCTCGGCGACGACGTCCTTCGTTTTGGCATCGCGCACGAGTCCCTCGGCGCCGATGTCGACGACGACCGGAACCTGGGCGTTTCCGCTCCGTGCTGGAAACGGCGCCGCCAGCGTGGCGATCCGAATGTCGTTCTGCACGAGGTCGTTGAGGATGATCTCGGCATTCGAGAGCGAGCGCTCCAGCGCGCTCTCCGCGCCCGACTCGTAGTAGCCGGCGCGATGAAACACACGCGCTCCGGCCACGCCGGTCACACGCACTTTCAGCTCGTGGAACTTGCCATCCTTCGAGACCGGCGCGTGAAAACCGAGGACGTAGACGACGTTCTGTGAGCGAAGCATCTTCTCGAGATCGGCGTTGACGTCGTTGGAGTTCTTGAAGACTTCGCCGCCAGTCGGACGCGAAAGAAGATGAAGCGCGTCGTTGGAGTTGATGCGCAAGCCGTTCTCGTCGTTCTGCACCCGCACGCCCTGGATGTCGACGGCATGGAGCACGACGTCGGAGGCGCGCAGGCTGCGCGCCATCTCTTCGACCAGCGTCATGGTCATCGAACTGCCGTAGCGCGCGTCGGTGTCGACGCGCCAGACGTTGCCGGAGACGGTCTGCAGCGTGTCGTCCTGCTCGTCGCCAATCGAGCGCGCGTCGCGCCCGCGCACGAGCCGCGGATCGAATCCCTCGGAGAAAAGAATGACCTGCTTGCGGCCGGGAAGGACACGGAGCGTGCGTCCGAGGTCGGCGAGCAGATGCAACTGCCGCTCGATGCGCGTCCGGTTGTACTGATCGTTCAGCTTCTTCTCCCCGCGCGCGAGGTCGGCAGTGTAGTCGTCGACCGCGTTGACGTCGGCACGCATGGCCACATCAGTCGGCGGCGCTTCGAACACCGTGCTCCCGGCGATGCGCAACGGATCGGCGGAGACGAACGTGCGCGGGTTGGCGATGGCAGCGCCGAGGAGATTGCGATCGGTCGTCAGCGACGTGACCATGCGGAATCCGCGATCGACGTCGATGGTGGCCACAGCGGCAAGATCGCGCCGTCCCATCCCTTTGGCGATGAAGTTCCGCGCCGCTTCCTGAGCTTTGTTTCGCCCGGACGGCGATGAGAAGGAGAGGTCGAAGAGCAGGACGAAGTTGCGGCGCGCCGAGGGGTTGAGCGGGGAGGCTGATCGGATCGCTTCGGATTCGAAATCGATCGATTCGAAGTTGGCGATGGATCGCTTTGCGCCGCGATCGAGAACCTCGAAGTTTGCCGCCGTCAGACCGCGCACCGGATTGCCCGCGCGATCAACGACCGTGATCGGCACCTCGACAAGGTGTACGTCGATCGTTTCTTTGACTTGTGCGAATGCGGCACTCGTTGCGATCAGAAAAAGAAACGCAACGCGGCCGAGGCAGCGCATTTGGATGATGTCTCCCGGTACTGAGCGGACAGAATGCCCGAAATGGGCAAGTGATTCCGTTACGGGTTGGTGGCGTTTCATCACGTTCCGAGCACCAGCCTCCCTCGACCGGAGGAGCTACAATCCTCCTCCCCATGTCTCTGCTGATGCAACGAAAAGGTCCGTCCGCCCCTCTTCCCCGTCTCGATGGAAAAGAAGTCCTCGTCGGACCGAATCCCGATGCGGCCAAAGTGAAGGGGGTGATGTTCGGAGGGCGGAAACAGTTTCTCACCGAGGTTGCCGGCGAGGATAGTCTGGCCGCGATCATCGCCAAACTCACGCCGCGGACGGCCAGCTACACGAAGACGCCGCTGGCATCGAGCTGGTGCGAATTCGCGTCGCTCATCGAGCTCGATCGCGCCACGTACGAAGCGTTGAAGCAGAAGCATCCCAACGTGTTGGCTCTGATCGGAGCGGCATCCGCGGAGCTGGGAATCGGACGCGTCTACAAATCGCTCGACAGTACGGAGCTGGTCAAGTTCCTCGAAAGTCAGGCTCTCTTCCACAGCCAGTTCCAGAAATTCGGCAACGTCCGCTTCGACAAAACCCCAAACGGCGGCCGGATGATCTGCAGCGACTACCCGGTCTACAGCCCGATCTACTGCGCGAGCGGTGTCGGCTTCTATCTCGAATCGATCCTCCGCCACGGCGGCAGCGAACCGAGCGTGGTTGAGAGCAAGTGCCAGACGCTGGGGGATGCGTTCTGCGTATTTGAGATGAGCTGGCGGTGATGCGGTAGCGCGGTCTCGCGGTTGCGGAGTCGCGCGGCGTCTGTCACCGCGAGTCGGGGACGATGTGGCACAGACACTCTTGTCTGTGCTCCGGCCGGAGCCGCCTGCAGCTCAGGGCTTGCAACTTTCAGCCGTGGCGAGACCCAGCACAGACAAGAGTGTCTGTGCCACATCGGTCTCCCGATTCACTAAGTTAGGGATCACACCGCACGACTGCGAGACCGCGCAACCGCGAGACCAAGCAACACAGCAAACTTCGCTACTCCCCCCGCCGCCCCAACGTTCGTTCAACGACCGCCAGCCGCGCAAGCAATTCCGACTGTCCGCGAAGCAGCGCCGCGATCTCCATCTCCGCCTTGAGATTCACCTGGTAGTCGTTCTCGGCCAGGAGCTTGTCCTTCGTCGACTGGCGGTTCTGACTCATCATGATGATCGGTGCTTGAAGAGCTGCAACGGTCGACAGGCCGAGGTTCAGGAGGATGAACGGATAGGGATCGAACTTGGCCAACTTCACGACGTTGATCGACATCCAGATCGTCATCATGATGGCGAAGAGGATGATGAACGGCCATGAGCCGCCGAATGCTGCTACGCGATCGGCGATGCGCTGGCCGATGGTCAGGTTCTCTTCCTGCTCCTGCAGCACGTTGCGCGAGACCTGACGGGACATCAGCTCGTTCGTCTGACGCAGCCGGTCGCCCATCTCTTCGATGATGCGCAGTGCCGCGGCGGGATTCTTGTGGACGAAATCGACGAGGTCATCGCGATCGAGGCGGATGACGTGCGTCGGCTTGACTGCCGTCGCAGTTGCCGAGCGCGGCGCGCCGTCGAAAAGGGAGAGCTCGCCGAAATACTGGCCGTTGAAAACCGTGGTCAGCACGACCTTGCCGGTTCCCTCGCCGTAGGTGATCTCCACCGCCCCTTCTTCGACCACGTAGAGCGACGATCCTTCATCGCCCTGGCTGAAGATCACCTCGCCGGGACCGTGGTCGCTTTCCTCGAGCCGGACGGTAAGGGCGTGCAAGTCGTCGTCGGTCAGCGACTCAAACAGCGGAATGTTGGCCAACAGCTCCTGTCTCGTCATGTGCCGGAAGGGTACGTCAGCGCCGCGCTTCTTCCAAGCGTTGCGCGTGCGCGCTGAGCAGATCGCTGCGCGTCAGGATGCCGGTGACGTGCGACGGATCGCCGCGCTCGACGACCGGCAAGCGTCCCACTTCCTCGCGCACCATGTGATCTGCCGCTTCCCGCAACGACATGTCGGAGAAGACGACCGCGGGCGGCCTGCGGATCAGATCGCCGACGCGCGTGTACGGCTCGCGATCGATGAAATCGCGCCGCGTCACCACGCCGAGGAGACGATCGTTGCGGTCGACGACGGGAAAACCCTGATGCGTCGGCACGAGCGAATGCACTTCGCTGATCCGCTGGTCCTCGCGCAGCGTCACCACCGACCGCGAGCAGGCGTCGGCGACACTGATACGGTCGAGATAGTCGGCGGCGTACTCCATCGGAACGCGCACGCCGCGGCGGGCCAGCTTCTCCGTCATGATCGTGTTGCGCATTAGCAGCGACGAGACGAGGAATCCGGCCGTGCAGCCGGCCAGCAGCGGCAGGAGTCCCATCGGCTGCAGCGTCGTCTCGAATGCGAAGACGACCGATGCCAGCAGCGCCCGCGATGCGCCGGCGAACATGGCCGCCATCCCGACCAGCGCGCAGATCCGCGGATCGATGCCGAGGTGCGGGAACCGCGCCGCTGCCAGCTCGCCGAGGACCACACCACAGCCGCCGCCGATCGTGAAGAGCGGCGCCATCGTGCCGCCCGAGGTTCCGCTGCCGAGGGAGATCGACCACGACAGAAACTTCATCACGCACAGAATGAGAACGGCCTGGCCGGCAATCTTCCCGGTCAGCATCCCGTCGATGTTTTCGTAGCCGACGCCGAGCGTGTGCGGCGCAACGATTCCGATTGCGCCGACCACCAGCCCGCCGAGGACCGGCCACCACATCCAGTGAATGGGCAGCTTCTCGAAAAGATCCTCGATCCAGTAGACCGCTCGCGTGACGTACACCGCCAGCCAGCCGACGATGGCGCCGACGATCGCGTACGCCGCCAGCGCTTCACTGCTCGGCCGCGCCAGCAGCGGCATGGCGAAGGTCGGTTCCGTGCCGACGTAGAGCATGCGGATGGCCGTGGCCGCAGCGCTGGCGAGCGCTACCGGAACGATCGAGCGCGGACGAAATTCGAAAAGGAGTAGTTCGACTGCGAGCAGGACGGCGGCAACAGGACAGCCGAACGTCGCCGCCATTCCGGCTGCTGCACCTGCGGCCAGTAGTGTCTTCCGTTCGTCGGTCGTCGTCCGCATGATCTGGCCGATGACCGAGCCGAGCGCGCCGCCCGTCGCGATAATCGGTCCCTCGGCGCCGAACGGGCCGCCGGTACCGATGGAGATGGCGGCGCTGACCGGCTTGAGCAACGTGATGCGCGCCGGGATGCGGCTTTCGTTCAGCAGCACCTGCTCCATGGCCTCGGGGATTCCGTGTCCGCGAATCGCTTTCGATCCGAAGCGGGCCATGACGCCGACGATCAGCCCACCGATCGCAGGAACGAAGAGCACCAGCCACCCGAGGTGATTGCCGGCCGGCGAAACGAAGTGCGTGGAAAAACGGCCGTAGAACGCGACGTTCGTGATGATGCCGATCAGCGTCACCAGCCCTTGCGCCACGAAGCCTGTGACGATGGCCAATCCGACGGATACGAGGCAAAGGAAGACGACATGCTTGTCGATCATTGCGCGTTCGATCGGCACGCGCGGTTCGGTCATGTCGGGCGCGACCGGAATGCCCTCGGTCGTCGCCGCTCCCTCCACACTCAGATCACTTGGCTGCCGCATCCTCTTCCATCACCGGAGCTCGGTCCTCTTCGAAAAGCATCGGCGCCGGTCCATCCTCGGCGCCGACGTTGTTGACGATCGCCTCGAACAGGTCGGCGAAGCGCGCGCGCTCCGCATCGGACAGGCGATCGAGGACGTTCAAAAGACGTTCCTGCGCCACAGGCGGCGCTTTCTGAAGCATGGCTCGTCCGGCTCTGCTGAGATGCAGCACGAGACGACGCGCATCGCGCTCATCGCGGTCGCGCGTGACGAGCCCTGAGTCGACCAGACGCGACACGACCACGGAAACGGAGCTCTGATCGGTGCAGGTCCGCGCGGCGAGCTCGTTCAGCGACAGCGCCGGTTTCTTGCCGAGCTCGGTCATGACGAAGAGCTGCGCGCCGGAAACGCCAAGCTGCGACTGCGCCTGCCGGTCGCTGACGCGCAGGAAACGGACGAGGCGCCGGATCGAATCGAGGATGCGCTGGCCTTCGTTCATGAGCCGCCCGTAAACATACTTGGGATCGCATCAAACCGCTACCGGTCATAATCGGCACATGACTGAGAAGCGCTACGACCAGGCCTACTTCGACCACTGGTATCGCGGCCGGCACCGAGTCAGCTCGAAAGACGACGTGCGGCGGAAGGTGTCGCTAGCCGTGGCGGAGTGCGAGTATTTCCTGCATCGCCGGCTGCGCGCGGTGCTCGATGTGGCCTGCGGCGAAGGTGCCTGGCAGCCGCACATCAAGGCGCTACGACCGGGCGCAAAGTACCTCGGGCTCGATCCAAGCGACTACGCGGTGCAGCGCTTCGGCGGCAAACGCAATCTCCGCAAGGCAGCGTTCGCCGATCTCCCTTCGATGCGTCTCCGTGGACCGTTCGATCTCGTCATCTGCTCCGATGCCCTGCACTACATCAATGATGACGACATCCGCGCCGGCCTCCCGGAACTGGTGCGCCTCGCCGGCGGCGTGCTGTTCCTCGAAGTGCTGACGGCGGACGACGACATCATCGGCGATCTGACCGGAATGATCCGCCGTCCGGCGGCCTGGTATCGCAAGCTGTTCGAGAAAGCCGGCCTGACGAAGGCCGGTCCCTACACCTGGCTCGCGCCACCCCTGCGGGAAGACGCCGCCGCGCTTGAGGTGTAGTCTCGACGGCAGGCAAGCTGCAACGACTTACGGCTCAAAGCCGAAAGGACCCTCTCATGCGTAATGCAATCGCGATCGTCGCTCTCCTCTTCGCCGGCTCACTCGCCGCCCAGCCGCTCACCGTCGGTACGCAGATTGTCGATTCGGGTGGCACCGCGACGATCACTACCGGCGGGCCGGTCACCTACGTAAATCTGTCGGCGTATGCGACGGCTAACGGAACGGTCAACAAGGCCACCGTGGCCTGGAGCGCGACCTGTGCCAACGCGTTCAAAATCGTCTTCCTTCGCAACACGTTCGGATCGTTGGCAGCGTTCACCGTCGTCGCGACGCGTGGACCATTCAACGCCGTGAACGGGCGCAACGAGGTGACGCTGACTCCGCCCGTAACTCTGAACCAGAGCGATCTGATCGGGGTGGTGCAACTGCAGCCAGTCGCCGCCTGCGGTTCTGTCAGGACGCAGTCGTTGCCGAACTACATTGGCTACAACCTGGTCACCACCGCCGACATGAGCACGACCGGCGGCACGATCGGATCAACGACGAACTACTCCAGCGGCCTCAGCATCGGCGCCATCGCCTACAACAGCGATCCCTTGCTGGTGCGCATCCTTCCCGCCGCCGGCGCTGTGCAGGGCGCGACTGCCTTCTTCCGCACGTCGCTGCAGCTTCTGAACCCGACTTCGAACACCATTACGGGCAACCTGGTTTTTCACAAGCAGTTGCAGCCGGCCAGTCCCAGCGATCCGTCCCTTGCCTTTTCGCTGTCCCCCGGGCAGTCGACCTCGTACGCGGACGTCATCACGTCGATGGGCAGCAGCGGTCTCGGCTCGCTGGACATCCTCACGAACGGCGGCAACGCCCCGATCGCTACCGCGCGTGTCTTCAGCGACGGCGGCACGGCTGGCACCTCCGGCTTCTCCGAGGAGGGAGTCCCGCCGAACGCCGCGCTCGATTTTTTCAGCCGAGGAATCCTGCTGATCCCGTCGGACCTGACGAATTTTCGGATGAACATCGGTGTCCGAACGCTCGACCCTGGTGCTGTTCTCAACATCACCACGCTCGACTCCGGCGGAGTCTCTCGCGCCACCAGGACGGTAACTTATGACGCGAACGTATTCGATCAGGTTCCGGTCGCCACGTTCACCGGCGCGTCGACCGTCCCGCCGGGCGGAACCATCCTGATCACGTTCAACACCTTCGGCGGCAGAGCCTTCGTCTACAGCTCCGTGATCGACAATCGGACCTCGGACAGTACCTTCCGCCTGGCAGACATCAGGTGAACGTCACCCGAAACTCCGCCCCGCCGCCCTCCCGGTTCTGAAGCGTGAAGGGGAGGTGGTGGTTGGTGAGGATCTCGTAGACGATCGTCAAGCCAAGGCCGCGGCCTTCACGTTTGGTGCTGAAGAAGGGCGTGAACAGCTCGTCGCGCGCGGCGGGATCGATGCCGCGGCCGGTGTCTGCCACTGACAGAGCGCGATCGCGCCATGCGATCTGAATCTCGCCATCGTCGCCGATCGATTCCATGGCGTTGCGGATCACGTTGATGATGACCTGCTCGAACTGGCTGCGATCGACGCAGACGATCGTGTTCGGCGCGATGTCGATGCGCAGCTCGATCCGTCGCTGCTCCAGCTCCGGTTTCAGCAGCGTAGCGATGTCGTCGATGACATTCGCCAGATCGATGTCGCGCGGATGCGGCGGCGGCAGGCGGATGACGTCGGCGAAACCCGACATGAAGCGATTGAGCGATTCGATGCGGGCCGCCGCGATCATCAACGCGTTCGTGAAGTCGTCGCGATCGTCGTCCGACACCTGATTCGCGTATTGCAGCACCGACTCCACGAGCGAGCGCACCGCGCCGACGGAGTTGTTCACCTCGTGCGACATCATCCGGATCAGCTTCTCGTACGCGGTCTTTTCCGTCAGCCGCAGCTCCTCGGTCATTTCTTCGAGGAGATAGAAGGTCTTGGCAAATCCCCGGTCGCGGAATTCGGTGCGCCAGATTTTCAATCGCCGCGCGCCGACGAGGGTGACGAGCTTCGATTCGCCGGGCGCGAGCAAAGGCAAAGCCTCGCCCACAGCCGGCTCGCCGAGCAAACGCCGGGCGGCGGGATTGGCCTGCTCTACGCCCCCATCAAAATCGCAGATGACGATGCCCGACGGCGATGCCTCCACGATCTTCTGCAGCAATTGCTGCTGCTCTTCCGCCGCCAGGCGCTCCTCGCGCAGGCGGTCGATCATGGCGTTGTAGATGTCGATCAGCCGGTCCATCTCCGGCTGGCCGACCGGCACGAAACGCGACGTGAAATCGCGCTCGCTGATCAGCTCCGCCCCCGTGCGAATCAACTCCATCGGCACGAACAGCGCATTGACCAGCCGGTAGCTGATGACGATCGAGATCACGAAAAAGATCTCGACTGCGAACAGCCAGTCCTGGTGATCCATCAGCACGACGACCGCCAGCCCCGCGAAGACGAGGTGCAGGGCGATGAACCAGAGCAGCAGTTTGGTGCGAAGAGTCATGCGTAAACGCCGTTTAGACTAGTGCATGCAACAGATCGAAGGGATGGAGTCTTCATGAAATCGCGCATCGACCAGGTCATCAAACGCGTTCAAGCCGAGTATCTCGACACGCTTCTCGCTCCGCGCGATCCGCTGCTCGAAAAGATGGAAGCGTTCGCGGCCGAGCATGGACATCCGATTGCGGACGCCGAGGTCGGCCAGCTCATGCGCATCCTCGTGCAGGCGAAAAAGCCGAAGCACCTCATCGAAGTCGGCACGAACATCGGCTACTCCGTGATCGTCCTCGGCCGCGAGTGTGCGGCCGATGCGGTGCTTGAGACCATCGAGCTCGATCGCGGCATTCTCGATACGGCCAAAGGCTTCGTCGCCGAGGCGAAGCTCGCGTGCGAAGTGCGATTCCATCAGGGCGCCGCGCTCGAAATGTTGCCGTCGCTGTCCGGCCCGTTCGACTTCGTCTTCATCGATTGCGTGAAGAGCGAGTACGAGCAATACCTCGATCAGCTTCTGCCGAAGCTGTCGCAAGGCGCGATGATCGTCTGCGACAACCTGCTGTGGGGCGGCAAAGTCGCCGAGGACGTGCACGACGCATCGACCGACGCGCTGCGCGCCTTCAACAAGCGCATCACCACAGATCCGCGCCTGACCAGCATCGTCCTGGCCTCGGGGGATGGTGTCGGGATCTCGATCGTCAAATGAAAAAGGCCGCCCGAGTCGGGCGGCCTTTCGATTGATTCGATTCGTGATTCTTACTTCGACGCGGCTGCAGCCGGCGTCGGGGCCTTGATCGTGGCCTTCATCGGCACCGTCACGACCGGATTGACCTTGTCGTTCGTGAAGATCTTCACCGTGCCGTCGACGTCGCCCGGCTTGGCGTCCTTGGCGATCTGCAGCGTGACCTCGAACTCGCCCTTGTTGGCGCTCGGCTTCACGCTCGTCGTCACGGCCGGAACGCTCGACTCGGCTTTGGAAACGACGAACGTCTCCGGCGACTTCAGGTTATTCGAGCGCAGCATCACCATGCGCGTGGCGGCAACATCGGTCGCCGTCACTTCGCCGAAGTTCAGAGCCGTCGGCTCGACACGGAAGGTCGGACGAACGACGCCGGAAAGGCTGACGAAGTAGTCCGGCTGGTGCTTGGAGTTGGTGACGATGTGGACCTTGTCGGCCAGCGGGCCGAGCTTGGCGTCCGGACCGCCGACGGTGATCTTCACCTTGTACTGATCCTGCCCAGGGCGGCCGACGTTCGGCGCCTTGTCGGCATCATTGCTGACCTTCTCGAAGCTCGCATTCACCCACTTGACCGGCTCGTTCGTGGCCGGGTCGACGGGCACTTCGACCTTCGTGACCTGGAACGGTTCGTCTTCCTCGGAGTAGAGGACGACGGTCTGTGCGTCGACGTCGCCCTGCAGGAGGTTGAAGCGGACGAAGCCGGCCGGGAAAGCCTCCACGTACGGCTTCACGATTGCGTGAATCGTGAGCTGCGAGGTGGGCGTGGTCGGATCGTTCGTCTCCAGCGTGACCGTCTTGGCGATCGGACCGGCGAAGGCTGCCGTATCGACGTGCGCGGTGACCTTGCCCGTCTCGCCGGGCTTGATGACCTTGTCGAAGTCGGCCACCGTGCATCCGCAGCCTGGTTTGGCGGCGATGATCTGCAGGTCGGCGTCACCGGTGTTCTTCACCACGAACGACCAGTCGAGCTTTTCGCCCTTGGAGATCGTGCCGTAGTCTTTGACCGGCTCGACGATGGTGAGGCGCGGCGCCTTGTCCGATTCCTTGGCGGTCTCGGCTTTCTTCGCTGCGGGAGCCGCGGCCTTTTTGGCCTTGGCCGGCTGGTCAGCGGCAAACGAAACGGCGGCGGTCAGCGCGACCAGCACCGCGATCATGATGGCTAGGATTCGCTTCGACGACATGGACAAAATCCTCCTGTGTTGGACGACGTGAAAAGTTTCCGTTGAACGCCGGGTTCGAACATCTCACCTCGGGTGACGATTCCCTGCGGGTCGGGCCGTCATTCTACAATCGCGGCCCTGCGGAGCGCTTCTTGCTCAGTCCGCAACGTCTATGGCTCACGTCAAAGAACTACCACTTCTGAAAAAGGTCTACCTCATCGGCATCGGCGGAACGGCCATGGCCTCGCTGGCCGGAATGCTGAAGGAACGTGGCTACGAGGTCGCGGGCTCCGATGAGCACGTCTACCCGCCGATGTCGACGTTTCTCGACCGACTCGGCATACCGGTGCTCGAGGGGTATACGAAAGAGCACCTGACGACGTTCCATCCCGACCTGGTCGTGGTCGGCAACATCGCCTCGCCAACCCATGTCGAGGCCGCCGCGACCGTGGAGCTCGACCTGCCGTACACATCGATGCCCGAGGCCATCTACGAGCTGTTCATCAAAGGAAAACACTCCATCGTCGTCACCGGCACGCACGGCAAAACGACGACCACGTCGCTGATGGCCTGGCTGCTGGAGTCGGCGGGACGGAATCCCAGCATGGTGGTCGGCGGAATCCCGCTTAACTTCAACCAGAACTACAAGCTCGGAAGCGGCCCGGAGTTCGTGATCGAAGGGGACGAATACAACACGTCGTTCTTCGACCAGGGTTCCAAGTTTCTGCACTACGGCGCGAACACGCTGCTGGTGAACAACATCGAGTTCGATCACGGCGACATCTACGCGAACCTCGACGCCATCATCGATGCGTTCCGACAGGGGATTCAGCAGGTCGCACCCGGCGATGTGATCGTAGCGAACGGAAACGACGCCAACGTCCAGTCGCTTCGCGCCGAGGCCCGCGCAAGATGGTTCACCTTCGGCACCTCGCGCGACTGCGAGACGTTCGCCACCGACGTCGAGTTTTCACCCGAGGGAAGCGCGTTCACGGCGTGGTGGGAGGGGAGCGAATGGTTCCGCTTCCGCACGACGCTATCGGGACAGCACAACATCGTCAACGCCCTCGCTGACATCGCCATCGCCCGTTTGCGCGGACTCTCCGCCGAGGAGATTCAGCGAGGGCTGGAAACGTTCCAGGGCATCAAGCGGCGGATGGAAGTGCGCGGCGTCGAGCGCGGCGTCACGGTCATCGATGACTTCGCCCATCACCCGACCGCCATCGATACGACTCTGGCCGGCGCAAAGCGGCGCTATCCCGATCAGCGGATCTGGGCGCTGTTCGAGCCACGCTCGATCTCATCCAGCCGCAAGGAGTTCGAGACTCCGTACATCGGCGCCTTTCACCAGGCGGACCGCGTCATCATCGGTCCGATTTTCCACAAAGGCCGTTACGAAACGCGCTACGGAATCGAGAAGATGATGTCGGCAGAGACGATCGTAGAGCGTCTGAACGCGGATGGCATTCAAGCCGGGCAGATCGATGATTTCGATGAGATCGCGGATGTTGTCGCGCGCGAGGCCAGGAGCGGCGACGTGATCATCGTGATGTCGTCAGGCGCGTTTGGCGGAGTGCACGAGAGGATTCTGGAGCGGCTGCGCTCCTCAGGCTAGCAACCACAATCCTGCCCAGATCTTCACGTCGATGAGGATTCCTTCGTCGTGCTTCGCCTTCAACCACTCGACGATCTCCCCGCGCGGAACGCAATGGACAGTGATGTCCTCACCACCAACTCCGCCGCCAGAACCGGTCTTCGACAGGGCCGTCGCTCGATAGAACGCCACAGTCTCCGAGGTGATCCCGGGCGACGTCGGGCCGTCAGCAAGCCGTTCGATGGTTGCGCAGACGTAGCCCGTCTCCTCTTCCAACTCGCGACGCGCAGTGACCGCCGGGTCATCGGAACCATCGACATCACCGACCAGTCCCGCCGGAAAATCGATCACGCGCGCATTCACCGGGCGGCGAAACTGTTCGACGAGGATCACCTGATCATCGTCCGTCACCGCCAGGATCACCACTGCCGACTTCCCCTTCTTGCGCTCGGCGAACTCCCAGCCGTCGCGCTCGAAGACGAGAAGATGCTTTCCCTCGAAGATCGGATTCATGATTAAAACAGACTACCTTGCGGCGTCGGCCGGCGGAAGGCGTCGGTGGTCAGGTTGTAGCGTTTCTCGTTCAGACCCAGCCGGCGGCAGGTCACGTCGAACATCGACTCGATCTGATCGGCGAAGATCCCTTTGCCGCGCTGTCGGACGCCCCACTGCGGGTCGTACAGCTTCCCCTCGCGCAGCTCGCGGACGCGGTTCATCACCTTCTCCTTGCGATCGGGATAGTGCTCCTCAAGCCAGCGCTCGAACAGCGGCGCCACCGCCCACGGCAGGCGCAGGACGACGAAGCCGGCCGACGTTCCGCCGGCATCGGCCGCGGCTTTCAGGATGGCCGGCATCTCGTGATCGGTAATCGCAGGGACCACCGGCGCCACCATCACGCCGCACGGGATTCCCGCGTTCGCCAGCATCTCGATGGCGGCGATGCGCAGCTCCGGCCGCGAGGCGCGCGGCTCCATCAGGTTGGCCAGCTTCGGATCGAGCGTCGTCACGGAGATATGCACCGAAACGGCGTGGTGCTCGGCCAGCTCCTGCAGGATGTCGATGTCGCGCGTGACGAGATGATTCTTGGTGATGATGCCCACCGGATTGCGAAACTCCGCCAGCACCGCCAGGCAGCGGCGCGTGATCTCCAGCTTCCGCTCGATCGGCTGGTAGGGATCGGTGACGCCGCTGATGGCGATCATGGTGGGCTTGTACTTCTTCGACATCAGCTCCTCGCGCAGCAGCTCCGGCGCATCTTCCTTCACCAGGATCTTCGTCTCGAACTCCAGCCCTGCGGAGAATCCGAGGAACTCGTGCGAGGGGCGCGCATAGCAATAGATGCAGCCGTGCTCGCAGCCGCGATACGGATTGATGCTCGTGTCGAAGCCCACGTCCGGGCTGTCGTTGTGAGCCAGGATCGTTCGCGACGGATCGCGCAGAAAAATTGTTTGCGGCAGCGGCGCCGGCTCGTCGTCGTTCTGCGCGTCCTCGTCGTGAACGTATTCGAGGCGCTCGAAGCGGTTCTGCGGATTCCAGCTTGCGCCACGGCCCCTAATCGGAGCATTGGGATCGGGGATCGACATCGATCCGAGGCTACCGCGGCAGTCAAGAAATTCTACGGAGGGTAGGAAATTAGGCGATTCGTTGCCCTCCTATGGATATGGCTACGAACTTTGTCATCTCGCTCTATCCCACCGGCCAACCCACACAGGGTGAGCCCGATCTCTCCAACGCCACTGGCATCGCGGTCTCCGGCGGCGGTTCGCGCTCGCTGACCTGCGCTATGGGCCAATACCGTGCGCTCAAGTACCTCGGCGTGCTCGACAACGTGGCCGTCATCTCGTCGGTCTCCGGCGGTACGTGGGCGTCGGCCTCGTTCGTCTATCTCCCGTCGACGTTCGAGGACGACGATTTCCTCGGCGCAGCCACTCCCGATCCCAGCTCACTCACGGTTTCGCAGCTCGGCACTCTTTCGCCCAACAACCTCGGCAACGCGCCGACGCGGATGGATTGGAACAGCGTCATCCAGGTCCTGTATCACCTCAAGAGCAAGTACAGCTATCCGAACGACGATCTTTGGCAGGGGTTGATCGGCGAACGAATCTTCCAGTTGTGGAACCTGTGGGAAGTGGGTAGCAACGGTATGCCGCTGTACTACTACTCGGGGAACGCCAAGGACGTGGCTTCGACGATCACGCCGAATAATCCCACCCTCGACGCGTCGCAGTTCACATTGCAGCAGCGCCAGCGGCCGTTGCTGATCATGAACTCGTCGATCTTCAGCAATCAGACCGATCCCGGCGCGCAACTGCTGCCATTCGAATCATCGCCATTCGGCATCGGCGTGCGCGCCACGTTCCCGGCCATCGGTCCGGGCGGACGGGAGATCGGAGGAGGACTCATCCAGCCCTTCGCCATGGGCTCGCCGTCCGTCGTAAGCGTCACCGGCAATCTGGCCACCGTCGCGCTGCCATCGCGGCCCTTCTCGCTCGACGACATGGCCGGAATCAGCAGTGCCGCCTTTGCCCAGACGGTGCAGGACAAGTATCCCGACTTCGACGGGATCGTGCCCAAGTACAACTACTGGCCGGTCGCGAATCCAACCTCGCAGGAGGCCGATCTCTACTGGTTCGCCGACGGCGGCAGTCTGGAGAACACCGGCGTCTGCTCGCTATTGGCGCGCGGCGTCAAGCGGATCATCTCGTTCATCAACACGCAGACGCCGCTGCTGACGAAGCCGTTGAGCGAGGGCGGGTCGGTGACGATCGATTCATCCGTCCAGTTGCTTTTCGGCATTCAAGCCGACGCGAAGTCGGCGGCGCTTACCGAGTCGTACGTTGCCTCGGCGCCGAACGCAACGCCCGATTTCATCCAGGTCTTCGAGACGGCGCCGTACTACGACCTGATGAACGGCCTGGCTATCGCCAACGTGCAGAACGGCGGGCCGGCCATGTTCAAGCAGACATTGAACGTGCTGCCGAATACGAACTTCGACATCGCCGGCAACTACCAGGTGGAGATCCTCTGGGTCTACAACACCGCCGTGCCGAACTGGAACAAGCTCCTCTCGTCCGACGTGCAGTCGCTCGTCAAGGGACTGTCGAACTTCCCGAACTATCTGACGGTCGAACAGCTCGGTCTGTCGGCGCAGGAGGTGAACGCGCTGGCGGAGCTGTCGTTCTGGAATCTCACCTCGAACGCGGACCTGGTCAAGTCGATGTTTGGTTGAGCGAGTCGATCTCGCGCATCTTCCGCAGTTGCGGTGACCAGACCATCGTCACCGCCAGGACGATGAGGGTCATGATGCCGCCAAAGATCACCGACGGCACCGTGCCGAGGATGCGCGCCGCCACGCCCGATTCGAACGCGCCGATCTCGTTCGATGAGCCGATGAAGATCTGATTCACTGCCGACACGCGGCCAAGCAGGTGCTGCGGCGTCAGCGTCTGCATCAGCGTTCCGCGGATGATGACGCTAACGTTGTCGGCCATTCCGCTGATGGTCAGCAAGGCCAGCGAGATCCAGAAGTTGCGCGAGATGGCGAAGCCGATCGCAGTCAGTCCAAAGATCGCCACGGAGGCAAAGAGCGCGGCGCCGGTGCGCTTCATTGGCGGCCGGTGGGCCACGATGATTCCGGTGATCAGCGACCCTGCCGCCGGCGCCGCGCGCAGCACGCCGAGGCCTTGCGGACCCGCGCCGAGCATGTGCGCGAAGATCGGCAGAAGAGCCACGGCGCCGCCGAAAAGTACGGAGAACAGATCGAGCGTCATCGCCGCGAGGAGAATGCGCTGGCTGAAGAGGAACTTGATGCCGATGCCGAGACTCTGGCCGATCGGCATCTCCACGATCTGCTGCGGACGTGTGTTGTGTTTGACCAGCCAGAGCGCGGCCAGTCCGAGCGCCATCAGCACGGTGACGACTGCGTACGCTGCCGCCGGGCCTGCGAAGCCGTAGATCAATCCGCCGATCGCAGGTCCGAGGACCGCCGCGAATTGCC